>Ga0210044_10002325_pt1 | contig 28415 bp, 24 predicted proteins | sample CryGey13umfilter_2_FD_183959 | JGI IMG/M metagenome (GOLD analysis project Ga0210044, IMG submission 183959) | Groundwater microbial communities from aquifer in Utah, USA - Crystal Geyser 4/9/14 3 um filter (SPAdes) (version 2) | ecosystem: Environmental > Aquatic > Deep subsurface >... | reverse complement strand
ATGTGGTCCGCCGAGCGGTGGATGCTCGGACGCCCGCCGGTCTTGATCAGCACGATCCACCGGCCGTCAGCCTCCGTCGGCGGGGTGTGGTCGCCGATGGCCTCCAGCGCCTCGGCCGCGGCGAGCAGCGTCGGGCTCAGGCGCGGGTCCTTCCGACGCAACTAGCCCCAATGCCGATCAGTTAACACCTCTCCGACGGCGATTGAGGGGATAGTTGCTCATCTTCGTCCCGCGGGAGCCGTCCCTGCAGGAACCGTCGAGGTAATTACCACCACTCCACCCCGAAATCCGGGCTCTGCTCGACCAAAAATCAGGTGGTTACACAGGGTCGAAAGCAGTTTCGTGCCTACACAAGTGCGCTAACCTGCGAGATTGATTCGACTCTGTGATCAGGGTGGTCAAGATGGGGCTAGGGACAGACCCAACTTTTCCACATTTGGGGACCACATTTGGGGACGGACCACATTTGGGGACGGACCCAACTTTTCCACGTTTGACCCAACAAGTTGATAAGTTGGGTGCGACCCCAGTCAAACGACCCCAGTCAAACCCCAGTCAACCGGGTGCGACCCCGGTCAGCTACCAGTCAGCTCCGAGCGTTCGCCACGCTGTGCGCCGGATTCCTGGAGTGTCAGGTGCTGGACTGATTCGAGCTCACGAGCGGCGGCGCCGCCGCGAAAGCGCCAGCAGGGGCAGCAGGATGATGGTCCAGGCGGCGTCCCCGGCGGTGGTCGCGGTCACGCTGCAGCCGCCCATCACCGTGCCGTCGTTCATCACCTCGGCCCGGGCGTCGTCGCCCTTGGCCTGGCTCGTGGACCGCTCTCCGGGACGGGACGGGACGCACACCCTGGCGTCGGCATCGCAGCCGTCGCCTTCCGGACAGTCGTTGGCCTCGGGGTCGCAGGACTGCGAGCACGCCGAATACGAGGACGAGAACCAGCCGCCGGAGACCGTGACGCAGACCTGGCTCGAGCAGTCCGAGCTCGCATTGCAGCTCTCCCCATACGCGTAGGTCGTCGGCTCCTCGGGCTGCTCGGGCGTGCCCTCGGTCAGCTCGCCGTCTTCCGCGCCTGGCTCGCTGCCCTGCAGCGCCGCCATGGCCCCCGCGATCCAGCTGTGGTACGCGTCCACCCGCATGTGGACGCTGCCCTTGGCGCAGCTGCCCTCCACCACGCCGGCCTGCACGCCCACCACGCCGCCGTTCATCAGCACCGGCCCGCCGGAGTCGCCGACACAGCTGCCCGGCTGGTTCGATGACGCGCCGGGAAGGCTGAAGGTGGTGAGATTGACCTCGGACACCTGGGTCGTGGCCTGGCGCCGGGTGCCCGATGTGTACTTGTCGCCCTCGACGCTCACGCCGAAGCCCACAATCGTCACGCTGTCCCCCACCGACAGCGCCGCTGTATCCAGCGCCATGGGCTCCGCCACGCCCGCCGGCACCGGGGTCGACAGGTGGATCACCGCGATGTCCGACTTGGCGGCCGATCCGGCGTAGCTCGTGGGGACCTTCACACCGTCCACGTCGTACACCGTGCCGGTGTAGTTGCCCGTCGTGGGATCCACCGAGGTGTCGGAGCCGGCGATGAAGTACATCGTTCCGGTGGTGCAGTGGGCCGCCGTGAGGACGAGCTGCGGCGCGAGGAGGGTTCCCGTGCAGACCTTGGTCGGGGTGCCATGTACCACGATGCCCACCGCCGCGCGGCCGTCCACGCTGCCGCCGATGATGGCCTGGCGTTGCTGCTGGACATCGAGATCCTCTCCGCCACAGGCGGTGAGGGTCAGGAGCATCAGGCTGGCGAGGGTGGCTGACTGGGTCATGGGGAGGGATATTGCAGCATCGATGCCAGTCGGATCGCCATCCAACCTCTTGGAATCACGCGCCACGGGTGGCTTCCAGCACCGCCTGGCAACCCTGGCAGCCGGGTGTGCAGTCAATCCCCTGGCACCAGCCTGGACACCTGCTGCCATACCTGCTCCGGAAGCGACGGGGGGTTGCAGGCCCAGTCCTCGCACGTCTCGGAGTAGCACGGCCGGCAGTCCAGCGGCGGTCCGATCACGGGAGTGCTGGGCTGCGGGTACGGAAACCACTCGGCGGGGTCGCTGGCGAGGAAGATCCCCACGGTGGGGACACCCAGCGCCGCCGCCAGGTGCATGATCGCGTGGTCGTTGCACACCGCCAGGTGCGCCCGGGCCAGGATCCCCTTGGCCAGATCCAGCGGCAGGCTCGCCGCCACGACACCGGACGCCGGGAGCTGCTGCTCGAGCTCGGCCTCCCGCGGGCCGAGGAAGAACACGGCCCGTCCGTGGGGCCGCAGCCGTCGCTCCAGCTCGAGGAAGCGCGGCACCGGCCAGCGCTTGCGATCGTTGCCGCCACCGATCCCCAGCGCGAACAGCGTCTCCCCGGCCGCAATCCCATGCCCGGCGAGCCAGGCGTCCCCCTGTCGACGGGTGGACCGCGCGGCGGTCAGGCTCGGCGGGACGAAGGTCGCCTCCAGGCCCACCGCCCGCACGAAGTCGAGGTAGTCCTCCACGGCCAGTTGGTGCCGCGCGGCGGGAGACGGCACGACCCGCGTCACATGACCTGCGTGGTCGGCCCAGCCCACGACATGGCGCGCGCCAGCCGCTGCCAGCGTCCCCAGGCTCTCGGGAACGCCCAGCATGTCGAACGCCACGTCCGGGGCGTCGAGCTGCCGCCGCAGTTCGTGGGCCAGCCGCTCGAGCGTGAGCAGCGTGAGCCCCTCGCAGCCGGGCTCGTCGCACAGAAAGCGGCTGATCGGATCGAACCCGAACAGCCGCACCCGGGCCGCGGGGAACCCGGCCTGAATCGCGCGCACCGCGGGCATGGCGCAGATCGTCGTGCCGATCATGTCCGGAAGCACGACGACCACATCGCGCACGGTCGCCGGATCGATCCCGGTCGCCGGATCGATCCCCGTCACCGGTCCCCTCCGTGGGCGCCGTACCGCCGCAGAAAGTCGCGCGCGTTGTCGTACAGCAGCCGCCGCGCCACGTCCGCCGGCAGCAGCTCCTCGTACAGCACCGCGATCTCGGCGTGGCTCCGCGAGGTGCCAACGCCCTCAACGTGTCCGTCCAGCGGAAACTCGTAGGGGAAGTCGGTGCCGAACAGGATCTTGTGCGGCTCGACACAGTCCAGCGCAATCTTGATCGGCGCCAGGTTGGCCCACTTGCGCTCGATCCACGACGTCTCGAGGTAGACGTTGGGGCAGCGCTTGGCGAGGAAGATGCTGTTGATCGGGTTGTCCATGTGGATCAGCACCACGTCCACGTCGGGGAAGTCCAGCACCAGCTCGCTCAGCCGCTCGGGTGAGCTGCGGTGCATGTCGGTGTGGACGCAGACGAACAGGTGATGCTGGCGGCAGTACTCGAACACCGGGCGCAAGAACCCGGTGCGCACCTCGTAGATGTTGGCCGTGGGGTGGAGCTTGATCCCCGGGATCGGCAGCCGCCGCCGCAGCTGATCCAGCGCCTGGGGCCACTCGACGATGTAGGGGTTGACCCAGTAGATCGGGACGATGCGTGGATCGTCGCCCAGCTCCAGCAGCTCGCGCTCGGCGTACCGCTGGTCGAACACGCCGCACAGCGAGCTGACCAGCATCTTCTCCACCGGCGTGCCGTCGAGGAAGCGCCGGATCTCGTCGGGTCGATAGCTGGTGTTGTGCTGGGTACCGCAGTGCCCGTGGAAGTCGATGATCGGCGGCATGAGACAAGACCGCCGGTGCCCGCCACGTCGAGCGGACACCGGCGTTGACATCAGACGCTAGCTCTTGTGGACCTTCTGGCCACAGGAGCTGGAGAAGTCGCCGCAGGCGGAGTTGCCGCTGCTCTTGTGCACCATCTTGTAGCACGAGCTCGAGTAGTCGCCGCAGGCGCCCTTGGCGCCGCTCTTGTGCACGGCGTTGCCGCAGGAGCTGCTGTAGTCGCCACAGCCACCGGCATATACGGGCTCGCTGCGGAGATCCTCAATCGTCGGCTTCTTGTAGTCCATTGCTGATTCCCTTTCACAATGGGGTTTGGAAAACAGCTGCGATGAGCAGCCAGGGTGACACCGTTCGTCCGTTGCATCAAGCCTTTCGCGTTCCGCGCTCCACCATCAGCTCGCGGCGGATCCGGGCCTGCCGCCGATCCATGGCGGCGCACGCCGTGTAGTCGCCGCGCTCCTGGTATGCGTGGCCATGGCAGCGATAGCACCCATCCCGCACGTTGCACATCTGACAGACTTGGAGGTTGTCCAGGCTCAGCTCGCGGAGCTCGGGCAGCCGCGGGTGGCGCAGCACCAGCTGCTCCAGCGACTGCTCGCGCAGGTTGCCCAGCACCAGCCGCAGCCCGGGACAGGGGTAGACGTTGAGCAGCGCGTCGATGCTGGGATCGTCGCCCACGTTGCACACCGGCGCCCCCGCCTGAACATTGACCACCAGCTCGTCGGCGTCCTGCTGGAACCCCGTGACCTCCTTGGCCTGCTCGTAGCTCAGCTGCAGATCACGGTGGAAGTTCGTTCGGTCCCGGGTGGGCTGCACCACCGGGTCGAGGTTGCGCTCGAAGCCGTGCTCGGCGCAGAACGCGGCGATGGCGTGGAAGTCGTCGAAGTTGCGGTTGGTGATGGGGCTGTTGATGTAGATCGGGATCCCGGCCTCCTTCAGCCCCAGGATCGACCGCATGGTGCGGACGAAGGAGCCGGGGATCAGCGTCATCGCGTCGTGCACCTCGGGGTTCATGGAGTAGATGCTGATCCGCACCTGCTCCGGCTTGAACCCGGCCAGCCGCCCCACGCCGTCGTCGCCCAGCGTCAAGCCGTTGGTGAAGATGGTGAAGTAGAACCCCAGCTCCCGGCTCAGCTGCAGCATGTCCCAGAACTCGCGGTGCAGCGTGGGCTCGCCGCCCGAGAAGGCCAGGCCGACAAAACCCAGCCGCGCGGCCTGCCGCGCCACGTCGTGGACCTGCTCCAGCGTGGTCTCGTGTCCGTCCCGCGGCACCAGGCAGTGGATGCACTTCTCGTTGCAGCGGTGGGTGATGTCGATGTGGATCGTGCTGCGGATCTCGTCGGCCACCACATCGAGGAACGGATGTTCGTGTCCGCTTTCGGGGTGCGACGCGCTCGCCGCGAGGTTCCGCTGCAGCAGCCCGGCCCACAGCTCGTCGAGATCGGCGGCCAACGCCGCCCGATCCACGCCGGTGAGTCCCACGACCTCGTCGAGGATGGTGTCGAAGGAGCGCAGGCCGTTCATCCGGCCGAGGAACAGGTGTGCGCTGCCGCCGAGGTGGACGATGTCGTCCACGCGCTCCAGGCGGCGGATCTGCGATCCCGCGAGCGACAGACGAACCGCCAGATCCGGCAGCAGATGTGGGTAGCCCTGAGTCATGCGCAGAGGATATACGGACTCCGGCCGACAATCTTCACTTAGTGTGGGGCTTGGCCGTAAAAAGTACCGCGGTACATCCACTAACGAACTGTATTCAGAACGGAAAGCGCACTTGACAGCCCGTGTCGTTAAAACTAAATAGACTCCGGTCATGCTTGGCGGGAGATTCACTCAACATGCTCTATCTTCACGGTGTCGGGCACTTCCACCCCGAGAACCAGATCACCAACGCCTTTCTCGAGGAGCTGGAGATCGGCACTGACGACGCGTGGATCGTCCAGCGTACCGGCATCCACTGCCGGCGCACCGTGCTGTCTCTGGACTACATCCGCAGAACCCGGAACAGCGACGTGCGCGCCGCTGCCGAGGCCACCCAGTACAGCAACGCCGAGCTGGGCCAGCGCGCGGCAGAGCTGGCCCTGCAGCGTGCCGGGATCGACCGCCGCGAAATCGGAATGCTCATCGGAGGTGGGAGCGTGCCCGAGACCGTGACGCCGGCCGAGGCCTGCAACATCGCCGCGGCGCTGGATCTGGACGTGCCGGCGTTCGATCTCCGCTCGGCCTGCACCAGCTTCGGTGCGGCGTTGATGCTCCTCAGCAAGATGCAGCCCGACGCGCTCCCCGAGTACGTGATGATCGTGGTGCCAGAGACCGTGACCCGCTCCGTCGACTATCGCGACCGCAGGGCGGCGGTGATCTGGGGCGACGGCGCAGCCGCCGCGGTGATCTCCACTCGAACGCCAGGGCGAGCCACCATCACGTGCAACACCCTGGCCTCCAACCCCAGGGGCCACGAGAAGGTGGTCGTGCCGTGGGCCGGCCACTTCAATCAAGATGGCCCGGCGGTCCAGTCCTTCGCGATCAAGACCACTGTCGCCCTGTACCGCGGGCTGCGGCGGCAGCATGGCGACGTCGACGCGCGACGCTTCCATTTCGTCGGCCACCAGGCCAACCTGCGCATGCTGCAGTCGGTGTGCAAGCTGTGCGACATCGACGCCGACCGCCACCACCACAACGTGCGGGAGTACGGCAACACCGCCAGCGCCGGAGCCCCCTCGGTGCTCAGCGCGCAGTGGGACAGCTTCCAGGCCGGCGACCACCTGGCGATGATCGGCGTGGGCAGCGGCCTGACATGGACCGACGCGGTGATCGCGTTCAGATGATTGGCCACCCGCTGCGCTCGGCAAGCCGAACCGGATGCGTTACACTCGGCGCGTGGTTCAAAGACGACGCCCCGCCGAGACTGCTCGTGACGGTCGCGAAGATCGCGCTCGCCGAACCAAGGCCAAGATCCGACGGGTGGCCGGCGAGCTCATCGTGCGGCAGGGGATCGACAACACCACCGTGGAGCAGATCGCGACCGCCGCCGGAATCGCCAAGGGCACGTTCTACCTGCACTTCGGCAGCAAGGAAGACCTGATCCTGGAATATGCTTCCCGCCGCCTGGAGCACGTCAGGTCGGTGCTGCCCGAGATCCTGCTCAAGTCCACACGGGATGCGCTGCACGAGGTGGTGGACGTGGTGGTCAAGGGCAAGGACTGGCATCCGACCATCGTCAAGATCGTGGTGCTCAAGATCGCCGAGAGCTTCGACCGACTGCGGGCCATCGATCTGCGCAACGTCCTGTTGCCGGTGATCGAGCTCGGCGTGGCGCGGGGCGAGCTGCGCACGGACATCGAGGCCCCGATCCTGGCCAGCTTCCTGGCCGACACGATCTACAGCGGGCTCCGCAACTGGGGCATGGGTCTGTCCGGCAACGATCTGGACCGCGCCATCGACCACGCCGTGACGCTGGCCTACGACGCCGTCCGCCGAAACGACTGACCAATCCTCCTTGGACGCCGCTGCACGGCGCGCTAGACTTCCGCCTCAACGAAAGGATCCATCGTGCGCATCGCCTTCACTCACAACCTCCAGTTGTCCGACAGCGAGGACGAGGCCGAATTCGACACTCCGGAAACCGTCGCCATGATCTCGGGCTGCCTGCGCAAGCTGGGGCACGAGGTCGAGCCGGTGGAGGTCTCCGGCCCGGCGTCCCGCGTGGTGGCCCGGCTGGAGGCGCTGTCCCCCGACATCGTGTTCAACACCGCCGAGGGCACGCGCGGCCGGTTTCGGGAGGCGTTCTACCCCGCGCTGTTCGACCGTCTGGGGCTGCCCTTCACCGGCTCCGACGCCTACGTCTGCGCCATCACCCTGGACAAGCACCTGACCAAGGCCATCGTGGCCCAACAGGGAGTGGCCTGTCCCCGGGGCCTGGTGGTCACCGATGCGAGCCAGCTGGACGGCATCGACATCAACTACCCGCTGATCGCCAAGCCCAACCACGAGGGCAGCGCCATGGGCATCACCGTGGACTCGGTGGTGGAGAACGCGGGCCAACTGCGAGCGCAGGTGGTCAACCTCCTGGCGCGCTTCCCCGTCGGGGTGCTGGTGGAGGAGTTCATCATCGGGCGCGACCTGGTGGTACCGTTTCTGGGCAAGGCCTCGCCCCAGACCGACGGGGTGCTGGAGCCAACGGCCTACGTCTACGCACCCGAGGTGGCGGCCAGTCGCAAGTACCAGCTGTACGACCTGGATCTCAAGGTGGTCAACTTCGACCTGGTGCAGGTCAAGGTCCCCGCGGACATCGCACCCGAACACCGCGCGGCCGCCATGGCGCAGGCCCACACCGTGTTCCGGGCGCTGGGCGTGCACGACGTGGCGCGCATCGACTTCCGCCTGCGCGAGGACGGCAAGCTGTTCTTCATCGAGGTCAACGCCCTGCCCAGCCTGGAGCAGGGGGCCTCGATCTACGACTGCGCGGCGCTGGCCGGGGTCAAGACCCCGGAGGGCGTGTTCGACTGCATCCTGCGCAGCGCGATGGAGCGCCACCACCTGTCCCCGCAGCGCACCACCACACGCAGCCGCAAGGTGGTGCCCCGCGTGGGCCTGACCTTCAACCTGCGCCGGGTGGCCGTGGGCAAGGCGGGCACCGACGAGCAGGCGGAGTACGACTCGCCCGAGACGGTGAGCCGGATCAAGGAGGCCATCGCCTCCTACGGTCACGAGGTGGTGGAGCTGGAGGCCACCCCGGAGCTGCCCACGATCCTGCCCGCCTCGCCGGTGGACGTGGTGTTCAACATCGCCGAGGGCATCGAGGGCCGGGCACGCGAGTCCCAGGTCCCAGCGCTGCTGGAGCTGTTGGGGATCCCCTACACTGGTTCCGACGCCACCGCCCTGTCGCTGGCGCTGGACAAGGGCGTGGCCAAGCGCATCGTGGCCCAGGCCGGGTTCCACACCCCGACCTTCGTCCTGATGATCACCGGCAAGGAGCGCCTGCCCAAGGGGTTCGAGTTCCCGGCGATGATCAAGCCCGTGGCCGAGGGCAGCTCCAAGGGCATCATGGGCACCGGCGTGGTGCAGACCGAGTCCGAGCTGCGGGAGCTGGCGCGGGAGATGGCCACGCGCTACCGCCAGGCGGTGCTGGTGGAGCGCTACCTGCCGGGCCGCGAGTTCACCGTGGCCCTGCTGGGCGAGCGCCGCCCGCGCGTGCTGCCGCCGATGGAGGTGCTGTTCACAAACGCCGACGAGAAGTTTCCGATCTACTCCTTCACCCACAAGTTCGACGGCACCGCCGTCAAGCTGCAGGTGCCGGCCCAGGTCGACCGCGCCCTGGGGCGCGAGCTGGAGCGCGTGGCCAAGGGCGTGTTCGAGGTGCTGGGCTGCCGCGACCTGGCCCGGGTGGATCTCAGGCTGGACCACGAGGGGAAGCTGCACTTCATCGAGTGCAACCCGCTGCCCGGCCTGAGCCCCGGCTTCTCCGACTTCTGCGTCATCGCGGAGGCGGCGGGCATCGACTACCGCACGCTGATCGGCGAGATCATGGCCCCCGCCCTGCGTCGCTGGCGGGAGAAACGCAAGCAGCGCATGCTGTCCCGCTGAGGACGCCTCGCTTGGTCACGCAGTTGACTTGTTGAGGACGCCTCGCTTGGTCACGCAGTTGACTTGTTGACTTGTTTGAAGAAGATGCACCTGCTGCCGCTGCACGTGACCCTGTTTCTGCAGGAGAAGAACGTCTACTTCACCACGCGCCTGGGGTTCGAGCACCTCGGCGGGTGCATCCTGCTCGACGGCTCCATCGGCTCCTACACCGCGGCGCTGGACGAGGACTACGAGGGGCACCCCGGGCAACGCGGCGTGCTATACGAGAAACAGCGCGAGTTCACGACCTTCGTCGAGGAGGCCCACGAGGCCGGGGTGCAGCTGGCGTTCCACGCCATCGGCCCGCGCGCGATCCAGATGGTGCTGTCGGCCTACGAGCGCGCGCTGGTTCGCTTCCCGCGCCACGACCACCGCCATCGCATCGAGCACTTCGAGCTGGCCACCGACGAGCAGATCGCCCGGGCCCGGGACCTGGGGCTGGTGATCAGCATGCAGCCGGCGTTCGAGCAGTTCTGGGGCGGACCCGACGGGATGTACGCCTCGCGGCTGGGTCAGCGCTGGCGCCGCACCAACCGGCTGCGGACGATCCTCGACACCGGGATCCGCATCAGCGGCGGCTCCGACACCAACGTCACCCCGCCCGACCCGCTGCTCGGGATCCACGGCGCGGTGAACCACCCCAACGAGGCGCAGCGGATCTCCGTGGAGCAGGCGCTGCGCATGTTCACCATCGACGCCGCCTACTCCGGCTTCAACGAGAACCGGCACGGATCGATCTCGCCGGGCAAGGAGGCGAACTTCGTCGTGCTCGACGGCGACCCCTTCACCGTGCCCCGAGAACGGCTGCGGGAGATCCAGGTGCTGCAGACCTGGTATCGTGGGCGAGCGGTGTACCGCAACCCGACCGCGACGGATCAGCTGCTGATCCCGAGCAACGGGCGTCCGCCGACAGCGGAGGCGGAGAGCTGAGAGTCACATCTTGCGCGCTGCGCTCCGCACCCGAGCGCGGCTCCCGCTGTGCGCCCTACTCCCCGCCCTGCCTGGTCCTGGCGTCGTGCGGCTTGCGCGGGCGGGCCGGGACCCAGCCGGTGGCGAGCAGGATCTCCTTCACGCGCCGCATGGGCAGCGCCGGCGCCACGTGCCCCGAGTGGCCCTCCATCGTCTGGGCCATGAACAGGGCGTTGAGGATCGCCTCCTCCGTGGCCTCCACCACCGCCTGGTACAGCGGATCCAGACGCTGGTCCAGCAGGATCTTCATCCGGTACACCATCTTGCGCGTCTCGCGCGGGACGAGGTTGGCGTTGGAGAAGCCGATCACGATCTCGCCCGAGCCGTGAGCCGCGTAGGACCCCACGCGCCCGATGCCCAGCGCGGCGCGCTTGCACAGCCGGCCCACCTGGTGCGGCAGGAGCGGGGCGTTGGTGCCCACCACGACGATGATGCTGCCGTAGCTCTCCTTGCGCTGGGGCAGCTGGCCGAACTCCGGCGCCAGCAGGCGCCCCACCGGCACACCATCCAGCCGCAGATCTTCCATCCGGCCGAAGTTGCTCATCACCAGCACCCCCACCACGTAGCCCCCCAGGTGCTGGGGCAGCTTGCGCGACGACGTGCCGATGCCGCCCTTGAAGTCGCAGGTCATCATGCCGGTGCCGCCGCCCACGTTGCCCTCGGCCACCGTGCCCGACGCGGCGCTGAGGATCGCCTGCTCCACGTGCTGGTAGCGCACGTGCCGGCCGCCGATGTCGTTGAGCCAGGAGTCGTCGCACTCCCCCACCACCGGGATCACCACGTCCTGCTCGATGCCGATGCCGGGGTGCTGGGACACCATGTACTTCACCATCGCCTCGGAGCAGGCCCCCACGGAGAGGGTGTTGGTCAGCAGGATCGGGGTCTCGATCAGCCCCCACTCCGTGACCTGGGTCAGGCCCGAGACCTCCCCCGCCCCGTTGAGGATGAAGCCCGAGCCCACCACGCGCTGGGCGAAGATGTTGCCCTCGTTGGGCAGGATCGCCGTAACGCCGGTGCGCACCGGCCCCTCGCCGGCTCGAAGCTCACCCTCCCCCGAGATGATGGTGCTGTGTCCCACGCGCACGCGGGGTACGTCGGTGATGGCGTTGTACCGGCCGCGGGGGTACTTGCCCAGCCGCAGGCCGATGCTCCGGGCGCGCACCCGCTTGGGCTCCTTGAGCGGGGCACGGTTCTGGCGTGAGTTTTCCATGGCTCGTGTTACTCCGGGACAGCGGCCGCGGTCAACGAACGGTGGACAGCACCAGCACGCCCCCCCCGGCGAGCAGCAGCAGGAACACCAGCAGGCGGAAGGTCGTCGGGTTGACCCGCGAGTGCAGCCACTCCCCGCCGGCGATGCCCGCCGTGAGCGGCAGCACCATCAGCCCGGCCAGCTCGACGGTGCGTCGCCCCATCACGTCACGCCAGAGGTAGCCCGCCATGAGCACGGCGTTGAGCAGCAGCCACAGCAGGCTCAGCGTGCTGCGAAAGCGGTGCTTGTCGGGCAACGCGCGGCTGGAGTAGTAGACCGCCATCGGGCCGCCCGAGGCGTACAGCCCGTGCATCAGCCCTCCCAGCGCCAGCACCAGCGCCGCCTTCCACAGCGGCAGCGGCGGCGCCTCCTGCAGCGGGTTCCGCCTGAGCCGCACCAGCTCCACCCCGGCCACCAGCACGACGAAGACGCCGAAGCCCAGCTTGAGGTGGCTGCTGGACCCCTGGTTGAACAGCAGCATCCCCATCGGCATCCCCACCAGCATCAGCGGCAGGATCCGCGTCAGCAGCAGGCGGAGGTCGATGCCGTCGCGGTGGCGCAGCACGATGTAGGTCGAGACCACCAGGTTCAGGCTGACCAGCACGGGCAGCAGCAGCTCCAGCGGGAACAGGTGCACCGCCATGGTCACCGCCAGCACGTTGCAGCCAAAACCCATGGCGGCCTCCGTGCCGAAGGCGGCGAACACGATCAGCGCAAGGAAGGCTTCGGACATGAGGGCGGGGCCAGCTATAATACGCGGGCAGGCCACGGGCAAGCGGGCGTTGACGGCAACGAGGCCGATCGTGAGTTGCTGACATGAGCTGGCACCAGGCCGAGAACATCCTGATCCCCTTGCAGCTGCTGCTGGCCATGCTGGGCATGGGGGCGACCCTGGGCCTGAAGGAGTTCCTGCAGGTCATGCGGCACCCGGCGGGGGTGGGCATCGGCCTCGGACTGCAGTGGATCGCCGTGCCGCTGCTGGGGCTTTTGTGGGGCCAGCTGTTCGCCCTCGCCCCGGGCTGGGCCCTGGGGCTGGTGCTGGTGGCCGTGACCCCCGGCGGCGCCTTCTCCAACCTGCTGACCTTCATCGCCCGGGGCCACGTGCCGCTGTCGATCTCGGTCACGCTGATGGCCACTCTGAGCTGCGTCTTCACCGCGCCGCTGCTCCTGCGGCTGATGGCCGCGGGCTGTGTTCCGGCCAGCTTCGTCTTCCCCGTGCGGCCGATCATCTTCGAGGTCACGCTGTATCTGCTCTTGCCCCTGGCGCTGGGCATGGCGACCTACCGCTACCTCCGGCGCTACGCCGCGACCCTGTCCAAACTCGCGATCTGGACCAGCCTGACCCTGGTGCTGGTCATCGCCGGCGGTGCGCTGACCACGGGACGGATCGAGGTCGCAGCCTTCGGCTGGCGCCCGCCGCTGCAGATCCTGGCGTTCGCGCTGGTGAACCACCTGCTGGCCGCCGAGGTGTGTCACCTGCTGGGCCGCACCGACGACGAGACCGTGGCGCTGAGCATCGAGGTCTCGGTGCGCAACGGCGGCGTGGGGCTGCTGCTGTTGCAGTTCTTCTTCACCGGCCAGCCGGAGCAGAACCACGCGCTGTACACCATTCTGCTCTACACCGGGCTGCAGGTCTGGGTCCCGGTGCCCGCCATCATCCGCCACCGCCTGGGCCGCTCGCCGCTGTGGCTCCGGGCCCCGCGCCGCGCTCACCAGTAGGTCACGTCCCACCGCTGCTAGTACTACAGACCCGAAGTTCCTTCTGAGTTTTCGAATACCGGGCTGAGAGTCCAATCAAAGGTATCCTTGGCCCGCAGGACACAGCCAACCACGCTCCGGACGATCACACGCTCAGCCTGTCGAGCAGAGTCTGGAGTAATGGCTACGGCATCTCGGTCGATCAGGCCCGGTGAGCAGAGTTCGGATAGTAATGGCTACCGCATCTCGGTCGATCAGGCCCGGTGAGCAGAGTTCGGATAGTAATGGCTACCGCATCTCGGTCGATCAGGCCCGGTGAGCAGAGTTCGGGTAGTAATGGCTACCGCATCTCGGTCGATCAGCCCCGGTGAGCAGAGTTCGGGTAGTAATGGCTACCGCATCTCGATCCATCGATCCTGTAACAACCCGGAACGGACTTCAGGCATGACGTACTACTAGAAGACGCAGCGCCGGATCGGCTTTGCCGGCGCGCCGGGCAGCTGACACTGGGCATCCGTGAGGCAGGCGCCGCAGGTGTGCGTGGTCAAGTCGCAACGGTAGTTGAAGAAAGAACAGTCAGTGCGGGTCAACTCACACTGGTGAAGACGGTGAGAGCAGTCCGCGTCGGTCAGGCACTCGACGCAGATCTTGTCCGACCCACAGCGCTCATCCAGCATCCAGGGACCATTGTCCGCGCAGTCCGCGTCCGTGGTGCAGCCGTTGCAACTGCCGCGGTTTGGCTCGCAGATCTGACTGACCCACTGCGCGCCGAGGCAATCGATGTAGGACGCGCATAACCGGCAGCGACCGGTGACCAGATCGCAGCCCGCGTCAGGGCAGTCCGCGTCGGAGCGGCACCGGCTGCAGTCGCCACCGCCGGCCGTGCATCCCAGGCCGTTGGTGCAGTCCGCGTCGGTGCGGCAGACAATACACTGGCCGTGGACGCAGAAGGAACCCGGATTTGGAGGGTTTGGTTGTTTGGGGCAGTCAGCGACGCTGCGACAGTCCACGCACAGACCTTGGACTCAGAAAGGATGTGAGACGGAGCAGTCCGACTCCTCCTTGCACGTCTCCTTGCACTTCCCACGGCCCGAAGGTGGGCTCTCCTGGGACGCGTCTGCCAGTAGGCCCCTGTCCTTGCAGGCCACGAAGCATTCCTGCAAGGCCGATGATGGATGCCAGGCGCATGATGCTCCGAGGATGCATCATGGACTCACGCGTGCCCCGTGGGTCGCCAAGCTCCAATAGGCGCCCTCGCAAGCGACACATCCCGTGTCGGTGGTCTGTGTCGAGAGGGACCAGCTGGGAAACAGGTAGCCGCCGGCCAGCCCGCGCTTGATGATACCCACGTAGTCCCCCAGCCCGTGAATACCGGGAAAGAGGATGACAGGGAACGGGTATTCTTTCTGGTTCAACACGTACGAGACATACTCGAGGCCGCTGTACCCGGATGTAGTAGCCCACGCATCGCCGGCGACGCTGCGATCCGAAACGCGAGGCGTGCTTCGGATCGCCGTGCCCCAGCTGTCCCATGCGCTGGCCCAGTTGTTCCGGTCCTGGTGATAGCCGGCGAAGAGCTTCGCGTCTCCACTGTTTACCGGACGCTCAGGGTATCCCTCGAAATGGTCCTTGATGCAGGTGGTGCCGGGCGATCCGCCGCTGATCTGGGTCGGGGGATCGACCACTGCCCGCTGCGCGATACCGCCCGACGTGGGAAGGACGTGTACCGTCGACGAAGGCGTCGGTGGTGGCGATGCTACCGTTGAGGATGTGACCAACCCATACCCACACTCCCCACGCACGCAGGTTTCGTTTGGCAAGCACGTATGTCCGCAGGCCCCGCAGTTGTTAGTGTCTGTGGCGATGTCAAAGCACTCGGACTTGCACAGGACGAGCCCGACACGGCATGAACACTCGCCATCGAAGCACGCCATGGTGGCGCCGCAGATTCCATCGCTGACGCAAGCGCTGAACAGCTTGCTGGCCGACCCGATGGATCCGGTGAGAGCCACGCCCGACGATCCAATCAGCGGATCATCGCCTTCATCGCGGGTGCCACAACCAACAACTCCGATCGCGCGACAGAAGATCACAGCTCGCACTCTACCTCTCCTTCGTGTTTTGGTTGGGCCCCTCAGCAGTCGTGTACCTCAAGAGGGTACCTGCGCTTGCCGTCGGCTTGTCAACCTGAAAGTGGGACTGACGTAGTGAACACAGTCCCGGTGCCCACCATCATCCGCCACCGCCTGGGCCGCTCACCGCTGTGGCTCCGGGCCCCGCGCCGCGCTCACCAGTAGGTCACGTCCCACGGCTGCCGACGGCGCACGAGCCGCACGACGATGCGGCTGTCGGCGCGGTCGATCTCGATCCGCCCCTGGGCCAGGGCCTCGGGGGTGCCGTGGCGCAGGGTGGCGCGGGCCACGTCCTGCAGCATCTGGCCCAGCAGGCGATCGGTCTCGAGCCGCAGCTGGCTCGCCTTGCCCGCCTTGCAGCGCGCCACCGCCACGATGGGCCACTCGGCCGCCAGCCCCCGAACGCCGGGCCGGGCGAGGTACACGCCGTAGCCCGACCCCGTCGACTCCGCCGGCTGGTACTCGCGTCGCAGCAGCTTGCCCCAGCGTCGCACCCGCGGGCGGTGCCTGGGGCGCCAGACCCCGTGTGCGTGGAGGATCGGCTGGGAGATATTGCCTGGCAGATGGTAGTAGGCCACCGTCTGACGCCGCTGGCCGTGCACCTGTCGCGGTGCCTGAAGCGTCTCGCGCGTGATGCGCCCGAGCAGCGCCGTCTCGTCGGGCCCCATGCTGCTGATCCAGCGCGGCTGATGGGCGCCGATGGGGATCCCCAGCAGGTGCTCGGCCCCGATCTCCCCGCGCTGCTCCACCCGCTCCAGCGCCTTGCGGTCGCGCAGGATGGCGAGCTGCCGCGGCCGGTCCTGCCACAGCACGCGAAACAGCTGCTGCTTCGAGGCGGTGGACAGCGTGGCGCGCCGGAACACACTGGGCCGTAGACGCGACAGGCGCGACAGGTAGGCGTCCCAACCCAGCTGGCCCACGAGCGCGCGCTGGCGATCGCGCTGCAGCGACACCTCTGCCGGTGCCGGTGCGGCGTGAGCCAGCGTGGCCGCGAGCACCCACAGCAGGGCGACGGTGCGGATCCAGGCGTATTTCACCGAACCTGGGTGAAGCACGGCGCGTGCCACAGGTCGGGCGCCAGATCTCGAGGGGTTGCGTTCCGCCCGGCCTCTTCAAATCGAAATCGGGCCGACGGGCCCACTCCAAATCAACGACTCGCGATGCCCGGCGCGAGGTAGGTCTCGAGCACCAGGGTGATGATGTTGTTGCCCCCGGAGGCGATGAAGTTGGAGGGCGGGTTGGTCAGGCTGTCGTGGGTCTGCCGCTCGAGATAGAAGTACCGGGCGTAGGTCAGCGACAGCCGGAAGCGGAGGTTGATGCGGTAGCGCGCGCCGGTGTGCAGGCCGATGTGGTTGAACGAGGGCTGCTCGGCGCTCACCGTGTTGTCCGGAGCCGGCGTGCGATCGAAGTGCATGCCCAGCATCAGCTCCAGCGCCGGCAGCGGGGGCAGCGCGACCTTGACCCCGCCGGAGACCTGCCACGAGTCGCGGTAGTTCTTGGGCGTCACCAGCTCGTGGATCAGATCGATGCCCTGGATCTCGGTGCGCTGCTCCTCGAACTGGCGGTAGAAGTAGTAGCGCAGCTCGGCGCCCACCTCGACCCAGCGGCTGACGTCCCAGTTGGCGCCCATCTGCAGCGTCCAGGGGATGACCAGCTCCGTGGCCTGGGTCCCCTCCAGCGTCGCCTCGTCCCCCAGCGCGTCGGGGCCGAGCTTGACCGAGATGTCCCCCTCGAGGGTCATGCTGGAGCGGCTGATCAGCGCCAGACCGAAGGTCAGCGGGGGCAGCGGGCGCAGCAGCACCCCGAAGGTGAAGCCGGTGGTGAGATCGCTCCCGTCGAGCACCAGCTCCGTGCGCTTGCCCAGCAGCCAGCCGAAGTCGTTGCCGTCGAGCACCGGGAACAGGAAGCGCCGGGCGTGGAGCTTCATGTAGATCAGGTTGAGCCCGGCTCCCACCGACAGCCAGTCGGTGGCGCGCCAGGCCAGCGCGGCCGTGGCGTAGCCCGCCACGACGTAGCTGTCCACCAGGTGGTAGCGCGCCGGCGAGTTCTCGTCGAAGGCGGCGCCGGCGGCGTTGGGCACGTAGAACGACAGCGCCAGCACCAGGCGGTCGCGCCAGATGCTGGTGGAGGCGGTGAGCATCGGGATCACGGCGAAGGCCCGGGTGGGCTTGAACGACGGGTAGTAGCCGTCGGCGTCCACCGGGTCAGTGATGTACTTCTCGCTCCCGGACCACTGCTGCAGCCGCATGTTGGTCTCGATCAGCGACACCCCGACGTTGAGGAAGATGTTGGTCCCCGGCGTGAGCGTCAGGCCCGCCGGGTTGTGGTAGATCGCGGACAGATCGTCGGGCCGCCCGATCACCGCCCCCATGGCGGTCTTGCGCGGACCGATCTCCGGCACGGCGAACCCCCCCGCCTCGGCGCGACCGGCGCCGAGCACCAACAGCAGGCACAGCCCGGCACAGCGGGCCGCTGGATGCATGAGTCTCAAGGGCTCTTGAACCCCACCGGAGGTGAAGGACTGAATCAATAGCGTAATGCATGGGACCCTTCGGTGTAAACTGACCCGATGCTCGTCGCGCACGAAATCGGGGCGCCACTCTGGAGTGCAAGGTGGAGCGCGCCCGTGGGCGTACGTCTGCTGCTGCTCTCCTTCCTCGTCTCGTCGTCGGCGAGCGCCTTTACCGACCCCACCCGGGAGCCACCGCCGCCGCGGCACCGCCTGTTCTACACCAGCACCACCGGCGGGCAGTTCAACCCGCTGGGGGTGGAGACCATGCTGCAGACCGGCTACCGCTACCGGCTGGTGGACAGCCCGCGCATGGTGCTGCGCGACACCTTCGTCGGACTCTCGCTGCTCAACGCCGTCAACCCGGCCTACACCCGCGTCGGCGTGGCGGCCGAGCTCCAGCCCCTCACGGCGCTCACGATCCGCGCCTCGTACCAGCACCGCGGCTACTTCGGCGTGGCCAACATGCTGCTCGCGTTTCACGACCCGGGGCAGTCGCACGACGACGACACCCTGCGCGAGCGGAGCAGGGCGGGCGAGGCCCGCACCGGCAACCTGCACCAGCTCAGCCTGCAGCTGGTGCTGCGCGCCAAGCTGGGGCCGGTGGCGCTGTTCAACGAGCTCAACCTGCACCACTTCCGCGGCCACCTGCATGACGGCGGTCGTCTGTTCTACGACGCCTTCCTCGACACGCTGGTCCCGGTCAACAGCGGCCTGGAGCTGGCGAACCACGCCCACCTGGTGTATCTGACGCACTTCGGGCTGGTGGCCGGCGTGCGTTACACGGTGGTGCACGTGCGCTATCCCGAGGCCTGGCTCGCGGGGGGCTCCAACCCCAACACCCCGACGCAGCGCATCGGGCCCGTGGCGGCCTACACGTTCCACACCCGCAGCCCGCAGTTCAAGAACCCGCTGGTGGTGCTGTCCCTCAACTGGTGGCTCTGCAGCCGGTACCGCACGGGCGAACAGACGGCGCAGGCCGTGCCCTATCTGCTGCTGGGGTTGATCTTCAACGGCGACATCTGGACTCGATAGCGGTTTACACCGTCCCCCCCAGCCACTACATTTACAGGGCGCGCGACACGTTGGCTCGACCTCGGCGAGGCGGGCACGACACGAGGAGGCACCGATGCGCCGAACGATGTTTCACGCCAAGCTGCACCGGGCGGTGATCACCCACGCCGACCTGGACTACGAGGGCAGCGTCACCGTCGACGCCGATCTGCTGGACGCCGCGGACATGCTGCCCCACGAGTCGGTCCACATCTGGAACGTCACCCGCGGGACGCGGCTGCAGACCTACACCCTGCCCGGGCCCCGGGGCTCGGGGACGATCTGCGTCAACGGCGCGGCGGCGCACCACAACCAGGTGGGGGACCTCGTGATCCTGGCAACGTTCGTCGAGCTCGAGGACAGCGAGGCCCGGACCCACGTGCCCCGCGTGGTGCGGCTCGACCCCCACAACCGCGTCGTCAGCACCGAGGCCGAGCAGCCCGGCCCGGCACTGCCCCGGGGCCTGACCGCGTAGGACCCGCGCCTGGCGCCTCCGTGGTTGTGCTGATCCGCGCCCGGGAGGTATGCTCCCTGCGGTGCAACGGAGAGGGTCAGTGGGAACTGCGTCCGAGATGGGTCGGTCTACACCCGATGCGAAGCGCTCACGATCGCCTCACGTCGCGGGCTGCCAGCATCGCCAGCAGGCCGGTGACGTGCTCCTCGTACACCTCGAGCTCGGCCACCACGCGCTCCGGTGTCACGACCCAGCCCACTGCCCAGTCACACAGCTCGCGGTAACGCTGAGCCCGCGCCAGCACTGCCGGCGCCTCGGGTGGCATCTGCCCGGCGCCGGCGAAACGCAGGCTGAGCGTCTCCAGCACCTGGTTCGGTCCGCGCACGTCGTACCCCTCGCGCAGCAGCAGGGCGCGTGCCGCGTGAAACAGGGCGAAGTAGGCCCGGCTCAGGGCATCCCGGTGCAGGTTCTGGCTCACCAGCACCTCGGCTGCATCCCAGGCCTGATGCGACGCCTCGAGCTCCTTGCCTGCCAGCAGCAGGCGCTCCTCCTCGCCCAGAGTGGGTGTCAGCACACTGCGGCCACGGCCCGCATCGTTCGTCGAATCGGTCATGGGTCGAAGGGTCGAGCAGCCCCCCCATCCTGTCAAGCCCCCGGCCGCTGCGGCGGGTTCGATCCCGCAGCGCACTTGTGCCCCACCAGAGGTGAAGGGTACGTCCAAGGAGAACGCGTGAGATGAAGCCCGGCGAAAAAAAGTACCCCCACATCTTCTCCGCCTTCCGCATCGGGAAGATGGAGCTGAAGAACCGCATCAAGTACGCCTCCACCGAGACCAACTTCAACTACGGCGATGGCTTCGTCTCCGACAAGGAGGTGGCCTACATGGAGGCCCAGGCCCGGGGTGGGGCGGGCATCGTCACCTCCCAGGGGGCGTTCACCGATCCCGGCGGCGAGGGCAAGGGCTACGTCGGGATGATGGGCATCTGGGACGACAAGTTCATCCCCGGCCTGAAGCGCATCGCCGACGTGATCCACCGCCACGACTCCCGGGCGATCCTGCAGCTGATGCACTGCGGCCGGGTGGGCGGCGTGGAGCTGGACTACACCGTCGGACCCTCCGTGGTGAAGCAGAAGATACCGCGGTTTCGGGAGCCCAAGGAGATGACGGTGGAGGAGATCGAGACCTGCATCCAGGGGCACGTGGACGGCGCCCGGCGCTGCCAGGAGGCGGGTTACGACGGCGTCGAGATCTCCGGCATCGTGGGCTACCTGATCTCCAACTTCATCAGCGCCTACACCAACAAGCGCACCGACGAGTACGGCGGCGACATCCACGGCCGCTCGGCCTTCATGCGCAAGATCGTCGAGGGCATCCGCCGGCAGTGCGGCCCGGACTACCCGGTGATCATCCGGCTGTGCGGCGAGGAGCTGCTGGACGACCGCGGGGGCAACACCCCCGAGGAGTCGCTGGAGTCGATCAAGATCGCCGAACGAGCCGGCATCGACTGCCTCAGCGTCACCGCCGGGTGGCAGGAGTCGGCGGTCTCGGTCATCAGCCGTGACATCCCCATGGGGCACTGGCTCTACATCTCACAGCGCATGAAGCAGAACCTGAAGATCCCGGTGGCCATGGCCTACCGCTTGTTCCTGCCCCAGCTGGCCGAGGACGCCGTGGTGCAGGGCAAGCTCGACATCTGGGAGATGTGCCGCCCGATGATCGCCGACCCGGCCCTGCCGCAGAAGATCCTCGAGGGTCGCGAGGAGGAGATCATCCCCTGCATGGCGTGCAACATCTGCCTCGCCCGGCTGTTTCGCGACGCGGAGCTCAACTGCTTCGTGCGCCCCTCCCTGGGCCACGAGAGCGAGCCGGCCTTCGGCTACTACGGCTTCGCCCACGCCGAGCAGCCGAAGAAGGTGTGGATCATCGGCGCCGGCATCGCCGGACTGCAGGCCGGCGCCATCGCGGCGGAGAAGGGGCACCAGGTCACGATCACCGAGCAGTCGGACCACGTGGGCGGTCAGCTGGCCGCGGCGTCGCATGGACCGTGGGGCGACGAGGAGTTCATGCGGCTGGTGCGCTACCTCGAGCATCGCTGCAAGACCTTCGGCGCCGTGTTCGAGTTCAACCGCACGGTGACCCGCGAGGAGGTGAAGCGGTCCGACGCCGAGGTGGTGATGGTGGCCACCGGCGCCCGGCCCCAGGTGGAGATCAAGGGCGCCGTCCGTCCGTCCGTCGTCTCCTGCCTCGACGTGTTTGATGGGAAGGTCGAGGTCGGGCCGCGAGCGGTGATCCTCGGCGACTCCGGCGCGGCGCTCTCCACGGCGCTGCTGCTGCTGCATCGCGGCGGCCACCAGGTGACCATCGTCGGCCGGGCCAAGAAGCCGGGGCAGGACGTCAACCCGTCCTACATCTGGCGCTACATGAAGAAGCTCAGGGACGAGGGGGCGATCATGCACCGCAACACCGACGTGCAGGAGATCGCCGCCGACGGCGTGGTGATCGCCACCCCACAGGGGGAGCAGAAGGTGGAGGCCGACACCGTGATCGTGGCCTACATGGCCGCCAACCGCGAGCTGTCTGACGCACGCAAGCGCATCTTCACCCTGGGTGACGCGGTCACACCGCGCCGCGGCTCCAGCGCGATCCAGGACGGCTACAAGATGGGCATGCGCCTGTAACGGGAGAGACCATGGTTCCGACCATCGATGCATTCAAGTGTGACGGCTGCAACATCTGCGTCCTGCGCTGCCCGCCCCAGATCATGGGTCGGGTCAAGGGCGTGGCCACCATCGTCACCGACCTGTGCGAGGAGTGCGGCATCTGCAATGACGTGTGCCCCATCGGCGCCGTGCGGTTCAAGCTCCCCGAGCGGCACTTCGAGCAGCACCACGAGGGGTACCACGCCCTGCCCAGGTGACGTCACCGAACGAGAGAGCACCATGTCCGAGATCCCCATCGACAAGAAGTTCAAGATCCTGACCGAGATCACCCGCGCCCAGCACTTCGCGTGGCACGAGGCGGTGAAGCAGATGTGCCCCGGCGTCGACGTGGCCCGGGTAACCGACAAGATGTGGGAGATCACAGGGCACGAGACGGCCCGGGCCTACATCAAGCGCGTGGACCACGGCAAGCCGCTGGCGCCCCAGGTGGCGGGGAGCATCGTGTGGAGCAGCCAGTGCATGGGTGAGGACGCCGTGCTGGAGGTGACCCAGGGCAAGGACGAGGCCTTCGTGCGCCACGCCGACTGCCCCTGGTTCCACTGGCATCGCCGGCTGGACCTGCTGCACGAGGACCGGCCGGGCTGCGACCTGTGGTTCCAGACCGCCGTCGAGGATGTCAACGCGGCGCTGGGCACCAGGCTCCGGGTTGAAACCCTCGAGGCGCTGCCCGACGGCCAGCCCTGCTGCCTGCGCCGATTCTGGGTCGAGGACTGAGGCGGCCGGCAACCCGCTGGCAGGGCAGGTCGGATGAGTGAGCGTGCGCGACACGAGACGGGCCGCGTGGATCTGTTGCTCGGGGACAAGGGGCAGACCGAGCTGCTGCTGGGAAACGAGGCCATCGTGCGCGGCGCGCTGGAGGCCGGCGTGGCCTTCGCCTCGGGCTATCCCGGGACCCCCTCCTCGGAGATCACCGATTCCTTCGCCCGCGTCGCCGCTCAGCGCCAGGTGGTGTTCGAGTACTCGGTGAACGAGAAGGTCGCGGTGGAGACGGCCTTCGGCGCCTCGCTGGCCGGCGCCCGCGCGATGTGCGCGATGAAGCACCTGGGCCTGATGTACGCCGGGGACCCCATCTCCACCATGCCCTATGTCGGGGCGGTGGGGGGCATGGTGCTCGTCAGCGCCGCCGACCCCTCCTGCCGCACCAGCCCCAACGAGCAGGACCAGCGCCACCTGGCCCCCATGCTCCACATGCCGCTGCTCGATCCCTCCACCCCGCAGGAGGCGCTGGCCATGGCACGCTTCGCCTTCGAGCTGTCGGAGCGAAGCGCGCTGCCGGTGATCCTGCGTCCCACCACGCGGGTGTGCCACAGCCGCGCCGTGGTGCGCTTCGGCGCGCTGCAGCCCCCGGTGGTGCGCGGCTTCTCCCGCGACCCACAGCGCTTCGTCCCGATCCCGGTCAACGCCCACCGCCTGCTGCTGCAGATCCCGGCGCGGCTGGAGCTGGCGCGCCAGCTGCTGGAGCAGAGCCCCTTTGTCCGTCGGACAGGCGATGCTCCCGCTGGCATTCTGGCCGCCGGCGCCCCGGCCGCCACCACCGCCGATCTGCTGGCCGACCTCGGCCTGGCGGCGCAGGTCACGCTGCTGTCCCTGGGAGCGATCCACCCGCTCCCCGAGCGCTGGCTGCTGGAGCAGCTGTCTCGCCTCGAGCGCCTGCTGGTGGTGGAGGAGCTCTCACCGTTTCTGGAGGACGCGCTGCAGGCGCTGTGCGCCCGGGAGCACCTGTCGCTTCAGATCCTGGGCAAGCGCTCGGGGCACCTTCCGCTCTCCATGGAGTACGATCCGCACGTGATCCAGCAGGGGCTCCACGACGCCCTGGGCCTTGGCTCCGCACCCGGGCCACGGTTGCCCGCGCCCGATCTGCCGCCGCGCCCGCCGATCCTCTGTCCGGGATGCACCCACCGCTCGACCTACTTCGCGGCCAAGATGGCCCTGGGTGAGGAGCCGCTCTACTTCAACGACATCGGCTGCTACACCCTGGGTTACGGTCCTCCGCTGCATTCCGCCGACGCCCTGCTGTGCATGGGGGCCGGCATCACGCTGGCCGCCGGCGTGAGCCGCGTGACCGGCCAGCGCACCGTGGGCTTCGTCGGTGACTCCACGCTGTTCCACTCGGGCCTGCCCGCCCTGCTCAACGTGATCAAGGAGCGGGTCAACATGGTGGTGGTGATCCTGGACAACGGCGTGACCGCCATGACGGGGTTTCAGGAGAGCCCCACGGCGACGATCGAGGACGGCCAGGCGGTGCGTCGGATCTCGATCGAGACCGCGGTGCGTGGCCTGGGTGCGGAGCACGTCGAGTGCATCGACCCGTTCCGGCTGCCCGACGCCATCGCCGTTTTCGAGCGCGCCCGAGACAGAAGCGGCGTCAGCGTCGTGATCTCCCAGCGCCCCTGCAGCGTGTTCCTGCGCCGGGAGACGGGGGCCGCCCGGGCCGCGCCGTACGGCATCGATCACACCCGCTGCCGCAGCTGCGGACGGGAGGCGTGCGCCCACGGGTGCGCTCCACTCGGCGCTCCAGAGTGGCTCCCCGATTCCGCGCGCGCCCACGGGTGCGCTCCACTCGGCGCCCCAGAGTGGCTCCCCGATTCCGGGCGCGACAGCTCGGCGCGGTGTGACGTGGTGCTGACCCGCGGCTACCAGATCCACATCGCCGGCACCCGCGCACGGTCACATCTTGCGCACCCTTCACCTCCGGTGGGGCACAAGCGCTCCGCTCCGCACCCGAGCGGGGCTCCGCCGCTCCGTGCGCAGGCACACTCCGAGGAGCTCCCCACCGCCATCGCCCCCTGCAGCAGCCGCTGCCCGCTGTTCCTGTGCATCCAGGGCTACATCGGCCACATCGCCGCCGGGGAGTACCGGCAGGCGGTGGAGCACATCATGGCCCGCAACCCGCTGCCCGAGACGGTGTGCCGCGTGTGCCACCACCCGTGCGAGGCGGTCTGCGTGCGCGCCGATCTGGATCAGCCGCTGGCGATCAACGATCTCAAGCGGTTCGCCATGCAGCACGCCCCCGACGTGCCCTACAATCCGCCGCGCGAGGCAGAGCACGGCAAGCGGGTGGCGGTGGTGGGCGCCGGGCCCTCCGGCCTGTGCGCCGCCCACGAGCTGCGACTGCGGGGCTACGGGGTCACGCTGCTGGACGCCGACACGGAGCCGGGCGGACTGCTGCTCAGCGGCATCCCCGCCTTCCGCCTGCCCCGGCAGGCCCTGCGGCGGGATGTGGATCGTATCCTGGGCCTGGGCGTGGAGTTTCGCGGGGAGACGCGGCTCGGACGCGACGTGAGCCTGGACGAGCTGTTGCGGCGGTTCGACGCGGTGTACCTCGCCACCGGGGCGCACCACGGTCTGCAGCTGAGTCTCGACGGGACCGAGTCGCCCGGCGCGCCGGTGGTCGTGGATGCGCTGGCTTACCTGCGCCAGATGAACCTCGATCCCGAAGCCGGGACGCAGGCCCGTTGCATGAAGCACGTACTCGTCGTCGGTGGCGGAAACGCCGCCATCGACGCCGCGCGCACGGCGCGGCGCATGGGCGCACAGGTCACCATCGTCTACCGCCGTCGGCGGCACGAGATGCCGGCCCTGCCGTCCGAGGTGGAGCAGGCGCTGGCCGAGGGGGTGGAGCTGCGGCCCCAGCTGCAGCCCACCGCCATCTTCCGCGGCAACCGGCCCGGGCTGGAGTGTGTCGTCACCCGCGCCGGCGAGCCCGACCCCTCGGGCCGTCAGCGACCGGTGCCGGTGGGGGGGAGCGAAGCGTTGCTCGAGGCCGATCAGATCATCGTCGCCGTGGGCCAGACCCCCGACCCGGCGCTGCTCGCGCTGGACGGCGACCTGCAGCTCGGGCACCACAAGGACCACACCCTCCGCGTCGATCCCCGCACCGGCCAGACCACGGACCCGCGGATCTTCGCCGGAGGCGACCTGGTCCCGGGAGAACGCACCGTGACCTGGGCCATGGCCCAGGCACAGCGCGCCGCGTGGGCCATCGATCGCAGCCTGCGCGGCCCGGAGCTGGCCGACCGCCGCCCACCGCCGCCGCCCGTGTCCACCGAGGCACATCGACCGACGGCGCTCCAGCGCCAGGATCCCGGCGTGCCGCGTCAGCGGCCGGCGGTCCTCCCGCTGCCGCAGCGCCTGGAGGGGTTCGACGAGGTGGTGCAGCCGCTGACCGAGGACCAGGCCCGGGCCGAGGCCGCGCGCTGTCTGGCCTGTGGTCTGTGCGGCAACTGCCGCGCCTGCATCGACCTGTTCGGGTGTCCGGCGTTCTACATCGACGGCGGCCTGGTGCAGATCGACGCCAGCATCTGCACCGGGTGCGGCTTCTGTGCCGACTTCTGTCCCAACGGAGCGATCCAGCCCCTCGGCCGAGATGAGGCTCGCGACCCCCTGGAGCGCTCATGACCCTGCGCATCCTGGTCGTCGGCGTCGGTGGACAGGGCGTGCTCACCCTGGCGCGGATCCTGGGCGAGGCGGCACTGCACGCCGGACTCGACGTGGTGCTGGGACAGCTGCACGGAATGGCCCAGCGCGGCGGCAGCGTCGAATCGGCGGTGATCATTGGCACCGGTGTTCAGAGCTCGTTCGTCGAGCAGGCGGACGTGGTGCTGGGTCTGGAGCCGCTGGAGACGCTGCGGGCCCTGCCCCGCATCGGGCCGCACACGCACGTGCTGGTCAATCTCGGCCGCCAGGTCCCCTTCACGCTGTCGATGCAGGGGCTGCGCTACCCCGACGTGGACAGCATGCTGCAGCAGATCGACCAGGTCACGCCCCACGTGACCCGCATCGACGGTCCGGCCCTGCTCGAGCAGCTGGGCCAGCAGCGATCGTTGAACCTAGTGCTGCTGGGGGCCCTGGCCCGGACCCGGGGGCTGCTTCCGTTCGACGAGCCCGCGCTGCGCGCGACGCTCACGCGGATGAGCCCCGCAACGCGGCTGGAGGCCAACCTGCGGGCCTACGATCTGGGGCGGGAGGGTTAAGCCTCCAGCTCACGAAACGCCGCCGGCGTCGTGCCGGTCCAGCGCTTGAATGCGCGGTGAAACGCGCTGGGCTCCGAGAACCCCAGCAGAAACGCAACCTCCGACAGCGGCAACTGTCGATCCCGGATGTAGCTCTGCGCCAGCTCGGCGCGGGTCGCGTCCAGCAGCTCGCGGAAGCGCAATCCGTGCTGCTCGAGCCGTCGACGAAGCGTTCGCTCGCTCACCGCCATCCGGCGCGCCAGCTGCGGCAGCGTGGGCACTCCCTTCTGCAGCTCCTCGGCCACCAGCGACCGCAGCTGCTCCACCACCAGCTCCGACGGTCCGGCGCGCTGCTCCAGCGCGTCGTTGGCCAGGGTGCGCAGGAACCGTCCCAGCTGCTGATCCGCCCGGGGCAGCGGCGTGCTCAGCTGCTCGGGCTCGAGCCGCATCATGGAGATCGGCCGCGAGAACCGCACCGGAGCGCCGAAGAACGCCACGTGGCTCCACGGGTCGGACGGAGCGGGATGGCTGAACCACACCTCCCGCGGCGCGATGGAGGCCTGGGTCACCATTCGCGCCCCCTGGAGCAGCTCGGCCAGCGTGGCCTCCGTCGAGCAGCGCAGGCCCGGGCTGTCGGGAAACGGCGTGCGGTACACCACCTCCAGCATCCCATCGGCATGAACCCGGATCCCCGGGTCGTCGGTCCACAGGCTGAGGTAGCGCACCACGTGCCCCAGCGCCTCCCCCAGCGTTGCGCTGTTCATGCAGACGAACCCCACCAGGGCGTAGTCCGAGGGCTGGTAGCGCCGGGCTCCCAGCAGCGCGAGATCGTCCGCCGGAGCCCGCCGCAGCACCGCCTCCCACAGGCGGTGGAGAGTCGAAATCGGCACCCGGGCATCGGTGTCGTCACACAGCGCGATGTCGAAGGACGCCTCGGCGCAGATCGGCGCCGGGTCCATGCCCATCTCCTGCAGGGTGCTGACCATCTTGCGCAACGCGCCACTGCTGATGGTGGGTACTGGAGTCGCCATGCCGCTCGGCTGGCAATGTTACCGGATGGCCTCCCGGGTGGCTACTTGTACTGAAACGAGGCGGGATTGGACCACGGGCCCGGGACACCACCGACGGTGGCCCGCACGCGGAAGCGGTAGGTCGTGTTGTGCACCTGGGGGTAGAACGTCTTGCAGGGCGCCGCGGACTGGTAGGCGACGTATGGCGCGTAGCTCCCGCTCGCGGCGAGGAACTCGATGGAGAACTCGTACAGGCTCGCGCCCTGGATCGTGTCACACGAGAGCTTGACCCCCGCGGTGGACAGCACATTCCCGTCGGGGGCCAGCCCC
>Ga0210044_10002321_pt1 | contig 28482 bp, 21 predicted proteins | sample CryGey13umfilter_2_FD_183959 | JGI IMG/M metagenome (GOLD analysis project Ga0210044, IMG submission 183959) | Groundwater microbial communities from aquifer in Utah, USA - Crystal Geyser 4/9/14 3 um filter (SPAdes) (version 2) | ecosystem: Environmental > Aquatic > Deep subsurface >... | reverse complement strand
CTTGACAAAACAATGACGCTCCCGACCTCGGCTCGTTTGACCTCGACAATACCGGGAAGATCATCACCCGTTACATCCCGCACCGATCGCACTTCATATCCGAATTCATCGCCGGCATCCAGCCTTGAGCCAATACCGTTGTTGAAACAAATAGCACGCTCGCGCCGAACGACACCGCTCCAAGTTGATAACCTCTTGAGCTACCCACTCCTCCTCCTTGCCGCCAACCAGATTCGGTTTGGGACCGCCGGGCTAATGAACCAGGAGAATACTTCGCGCGCTCATCAAACAACATGGTCATTTCAATTCGTCGGAGGTGATAAGAGTGCGGTCTCAGCTGGGTGGGTATGTATTTGTCGTATGCCGTAGCAAAGCACCCGGGCCGCAAGACGTGTCCTCGTGTGCCCCCAGCATAACAGATAATCCGTTTTCATGTGATCCAAATCCGAAAAAAGGAGAGAAACTGGAATTCTCGCCACGCAAGGCACTTGTGATCCCCTCCGAATTTCACCGATTCAGGCCCCCTTCCCTCCGAATCAAAGGATCGACGCGTTCCCGAATACAACCGGTGCGTCCCAATCCTCCTCTCTATCCTCCCATTTAACTTCAGCAAAACCACTGAAGTATTGTCATTTTCCGTTCCTTCGTGTATCGTCCCGGTGCAAAGGGCCGTAAATCGCCACCCGCGATTCAGGACCCGCCCCCGCCGCTAAGCCACCGGAAAGCCGGCCAGTCAATATTATTGAGGACAATCGTTGTGAATCCTGTAATTCTCCGACAACTCGGCCTCCGCACACCGGAAATGCGTAACTCCCCCCCATATAAGCGCTTCTTCAATAGAACTATCGCGCGGTACTCGATCCTTACCGTCGCGATCCCGTTTGCGACCATTTTTTCTGCGTGTTCATCCCAGAAAGAGCCGCCGCCCGCCATGGTGCGACCGGAACCCGCGCCGAACCCCCTCCCCCGCTACCTGCGCGGAACCGTTCGCTATGAAGCCGACCTCGAAGGTTACGGAAACGCCATCGCAAGCGGGTACGGCATCGTCGTCGGCTTGGACGGAACCGGCTCCGGGGATATTCCCATACCCGTGCGCACCGCACTCGAACATGAAGCCGCCAAGCGCGTTGAAGATACTCGCATTGACAATCCAAACGACCTGAAGATTAACGAACTGCTGAACAGCAAGAATACCGCCGTCGTCATCGTCGAAGGACTCATCCCTGCCGGCGCCACCGTCGGAACGAAATTCGATCTCATCGTCCGGTCGCTCCCGGGTACGAGCACAACGAGTATCGAAAGCGGCGTGCTGTGGTCGACCCCTCTGCGGATTCAACCCGTCGGGGCAGGGCCGCGCGATGCTCTCGATCCGGTCGGTTTCGGTCGAGGCGACATCTTCATCAATCCGTTTGCGGAAGCAACTCGGAACGCCGATGGAACGAGTCGAACCTCCGTCAACAAACTCGTCGGACGCGTTCTCAACGGCGGAACGATGATTGATAATATGAAATTATTCCTGCATCTGCGCACGCCCAGTTACAGCCGATGTCGCGCCATCACCGATGCCGTCAATGCGAGATTTCCCCGGCAATCGGGTCAGGCGCTTCCCACCGCCGTCCCCGTACCCGGACAGGCCGACGAACGCGTACAGATTACCGTTCCGCCCACCTGGTACGGGATCAGCGATCAATTCGTCGAAGTCCTGATGCACACACCCATTTTCCAGGCCGGGGCCGAAGCCCGCGCCGACGGTCTCCGGCGCTGGGTGATCGAAAACCCTGTCGATGCGCCGAGCATTTCCTGGAGTTTCGTCGCAATCGGACCCAAAGCCCTCGAACCCATGCAGCAACTTTACGATTATCCCGAGGTCGGACCGCGACTGGCCGCACTCAAGGCCGGTGCCAAACTCGGCGATCCGCTCACGCTTCCCCACCTCGAATCCCTCGCCAGAGGCAACGACCGCCAATATCGAATCGAAGCCATCCAACTCCTCGCTGAACTCCCCGCAAACCCTCGGTCAATGACGATCTTGCGTGATATGCTGAACATAAACGATCGCGATACGCAAATCGCCGCATTCGAAGGGCTGCGGAAGATCGGCGATCCGATTGTCCAGCGTTACGACTTGGGGCCGACCGCCAAATTCGCGCTCTACAGCGTGCCGTCGTCTAATCCGATCGTGTACATCCATCAACAGGGTGAGCCGATCGTCGTCGTGTTCGGCCACGATGTTCACATTCGAGAACCCCTTCTCGTGAGCGCCTGGGGAAGCCGATTCATGATCATGAATGACAACCCGGATGAACCGATCCGCGTATTCTATGAAGATCCCAAGACCGACGAAGCAAGAACTTTCGAGCCGAGCGCTGAAGTCTCTGCCTTCGTTCGTTTCCTCGCGCGAAGCGGAAGTTACCTCGGCGAAGCGCCCGGACTCGGAATGAACTACGGGCAAACGGTCGGCGTGCTTTACGCGCTTTTCGAACAGAAAGCGCTGGGTGGCCCGCTCGTCCTGCAGCAGGATCGAGTCCTGAGTGCCATCAGCCGAGAACGCCTCGAACAATCCTCCGACGAACGCCCCGAAACAAATCTCCAGTTCGGCGACGTAAACCAGTCAACAACATTTCTCCCGGCAAACCAGCCCCCACAGAACCAGCCGGCCGACGATCGCCCTGAATCATCGCCCAAAGACAAGCAATAACAAATTCGCGATAATAACCCGCAACCAACCCCGATCCCGTTACTCCTACTGCAGATGATCGGAATTCGACTCGACTTGTGCATTTATTGATAATCGTTTCTTCTCCTGCCGGATACCAACCCGGATCACCGTCCGGAGGAACCATTGTCCAATAGACTACCCCGTTCTGCTCGAAATAGGTGAACCTTCGATGATAGAATCTTTTCAGACTCCCATGTTGACGAATGAACCGTACGGCTTTTGTGAACATGACGCCCTCAACTCGATCTTTGACAATGTAGTGATGGGGCCACGTCCTCGCATATGTTGCGGCGAACGTCCAATCCACTGAATCAAGGAATTGACGTATTTCTTCGGGCCATCTTGCTGGCATGGTAGGCCGTCGCTCTACATACATTCATTTCCAAGAAACGCCTGATCATCGTTCATCAAAATGGCCGGTGGATTCAGCGGTCAACATCCGCATTCCTCGGGCGCGATGCAAGTTCACCGATCTCACTTTGCCGGAAACAGCTCCACATCGCTTTCATCCGTGTGCACCGCGCGAACATACGAATGGCCCGGCCCGTACTCGATCCCGTCGTGCCCGTTGCTATAACTCTTCACCGCAAACGCGGGAAGCAATCCGATGTTCACCCACTGATGAATGGGCTCAAAGATGATCTCTGCGTACTGCGCAAAAACGTCGTTCGATCGAACGGGATAATCACTGGCGGTCTCCACCGTTGGAAACGCACCGCGGTTGCGCGCGACGGGGTTACGATTAAGGGTCCGCCAAGTCCCCAGCGTGGATCGGGTTTCGCCGTCATTAGCCGATACCAGAACGGTCGTACTCGGCCAGTCCGAACGATCAATTCCCGTTACACTCTTCTCGCCGGTGAAATCAAACACCCGATCAGACTGAAACGCCGGAATCGGCTCCGCGCCCCGCATTACATTCGATTCATTAAGCGATTGACAACCCGTCGCAAGCCCGGCTAGTAGCAAACCACCGGCAAGAAGAAGACCGACGCCGACCAGACTCTTTTTTCGTGTATCAAAATTCATCATCATGGTCATGGAACCTTTCGTCTTCAATTCATATCAAACCGGACCGATTCGAAACCGCCGCCGCAAGGATAGGTCGGTCAAGCCGGACCGGGCCATTCGGGGCAATCCATTGGTCAATCTTCCCCCGCTTCATCTGCCCGCACCAATCGCTCCACATACTCCCGGCACGTCTGCGGATCAAAGCCCCGCCTCGCAAGCAGCCCGTAAATCCGCCTCGCCCTCACCGTCGGCTCAAGTTTCACCATCGAACGCAAACGGTTCCGAACGAAACGTTCAATCTCATCCGACCTTTCGTCATGATCACCACCGTCCCCCGGCTCCCGCCGATTCAGAAACTCATCAATAAGACGGTCCGCCAGATCCCGCCCGATCCGCTTCTGAAACAGTCTCCGTCGCATGAGCATCGGGCCAGCCGGTTTTGCGCGCGTCAACTCACGAAGCACCGCTCGCCCGTATTCTTCATCATTCACGAACCCCGCCTCCACCATCCGGTCCGCAACTTCAATCGCGATCGATTCCGAAAAATCCTTGCGCATAAGTCGATCAACCAACTCACCGCGTGCTAATGCTCGTCGATTCAACGCAGCCAGCGCGCTTCGCCTTGCCTTGTCGTGTGTCGCCGCCCGTTCCACCAGCGCTTCCAGTTCCGAAGTCCAGGCGATCCCCTTCCGAATTCCCAAGTCTTGTACCGTTTCGATCGGAAGCGTTACCTTATGCCGACCATCCACACACACCGAAACTCGGCCCGGCGTGCGCTTCATCGGCTTCAGCGCATCAACGACCGGACCGACCGAACCGTCGCCCATCTCAACGGTAAAGAAATCATCATCATGAGTGAAAAGAGAACTCGTCATAGGTATCGGAAGGATAGTCGTTTTGTGAATTCCGCGACGAGATTTCGGCCTTCAATACAGCAATAAAACATAGGCAATCGCGAGAACAATCTGAATGACCGCAAACGGAAATGCAATGCGCACGAATTTCATGAACCCTATGCTGATCTGGTATTTGTGAATAATCGTAACGGCGACGACCGTGGAAGCCGAACCAATCGGCGTAAGATTGCCTCCGAGATTCGAGCCGAAAACAACCGACCACCAAAGCGCATCCGGCGTCTCACCCGAACGCGCTGCAAGAATTTTTGCGAGCATCGCCGACAGCGGAATGTTGTCCGTCACCGAACTCGCAACCGCAGAAGCGCCGAGAAGCGATGCTGAACCCATGCGACCCCCCTCACCCACCAGCGCCGAGATCCACCCGCCCAGAACGTGCAGCACCTGCCCGTGTTCCATCACATTAATCACCACAAACAAACCCATGAAAAAGAAAAGCAAATCCCAGTCAAGCGAGCTGTAGAATCGTGCCACCTCGGATCGAAACACTGTCAGCATCATCGTCGCAAACAAAAGCGCGACGAACCCCATCCCGAGTTCATCAAAAAGCGGAATAAACGATTGTCCCGCAAGTGCTCCAATGAAGAATACGAACGCCACCGCCGACCCCCAGAAGAACCGCACCGATTCGATTCCGTCGTTCTCGTCGAACCCCGCAACCAGTTCCGCCGCCTGCGATTTGTCTTCATTCCCCCGCAACGGCGCAATCTTGAAAATAAAAGCGCCGAGCATGATCGTTACAATCGTCGAAATGAGCACATACGGTGAAGCATACAGAAAAAACTGAACGAACGAAAAACCCACGGTATTCCCCACGATAATGTTCGGCACGGAACTGATCAGCGTCAGCAAACCCCCCAGGTTCGTGAGCAACCCTTCAATCAGCAGGAATCCGAGAAGCAATCGCTCCCGCCCCAACCGCTTGAGCGACACCCCCGTCAGCGAACCGATGATGATCATTGCCGCCACGTTGTTAAGAACCGCGCTGAACAAGACCGTCAGCAACCCGTAGAAAATCAGCAGGAAAAGCGGATCACCCTTCGAGAGTTTCGTCATTCTGATCGCAATCCACGAAAATATGCCGGACTGGCTTGTTACATCTACGAAGATTGATGATCCGAAAATGATCGCGATCACTTCCCATTCAATCGCCGGAATGTAAACCGGAAGATGCGCGTCCACGCCGCCGAGATGAATGAAGAGTCGATCAAACGGCAGACACCCGAACCAGGTGCCCAGCAGAAGCGCCACCACCGCAAACACCCCCGTGATGATCGACTTCCTCGCGTGAATTTTTTCTTCGAGCGCCAGCGCCAGAATCATGAGCGCCAGAAGCGCACCCAGCACCGCCGTCTGCCACGTCGCCACCGTCGCAACCGCATGTGTTTGCAGCGATTCATCAAGACCGAGCGTAAGTGTGTTCGCCAATGAATTCATGTTCGTCAACACGGTAACCGGAAGTTGGAAGATACAACCAATCTGAAAATGCAATCACAGCATGAGAAGCGAAATGTTCCGTATCTCAACCGCCAGCGAATACGCCATCCCGTGCATCGCAATCTGCGATTCATCCTTCGTAAAAAAGATCATCAAATCGACGCTGTTTGCTTCGGCGATACGCTTGAAATCCGCAGCACCATGCCCGAATTCAACCATGGAATCCACTTCAAACGACAACCCCGCGGACTGAATCGCCTCAATGCACGACGAAATGTAATCACACGGCTCCTTAAGAAGTTGTCGCCGGATCGCCTCCCGCGCAACTTCCGAATTGATCTCCGGTATTCGTTCGATGACGTTCATATAGCGATCAAAAATCGTCTCATCCTCAAGATGCGACAAGATAAGCCGACCATTCGGCGGCGTGAACCGAACCCCCTTGTTAACCAGTCGATCTTCGCCCGTCAAATGATTCGTAACCACCATCACCGTTTCGATTTCCGCCGACGGAACATTCAACTTCGGATCGGGAAGCAACAACACCGGCGGGCGCAGATACTGCGTCAGTTCATCAACGAAAACCCCAAGCGAATAAACGCTCGCCCCCACCGGATCGAACAGATTCCGCCACGCCACCACCAGATCGGGCTGGTGCTCGTCGATGCGATGCCGGCAATCATCGACCGATGAAAAATCTTCTTTTGTAAGCAATCCCCATTCCGGCGTTCGCCCATCGTTCCCGAACGGTCGGTCGATCAATTTGAGAAACGCCCTCGCCTGCTCGACGATCCGTCCCGACTCCTCCCGCGAATGATCGGTAACCACCAGAATCCGCGCAAACTCGATTTCGCGCAGTTGAAAGATCGGCTTATCCGCCGACTTGAAAACCGATTCGAATTGATCGATTCGACCCCGTCGATCACTCATGATTTGAATTCCACCCGTAATCAGCCGACACGTTGACAATATCTCATTTCCAAAACCCGGACTGCCCGATCGTATTCCCACGAGATCACTCGTGCCCCCTCCGGCATTAGGCAATTAAGTTTGCGAAACCAAACGAAAAAAAAGAAAAAACCCGACGCCGAACAACTCGGCGACGGGCTTGAAATCCTCACTGAGTCAGGGACCGTTTTTCCGTCGGCCACTTCTTCAGATAATCCAATGATCATTGCACGGTCTGCGTATCAACATCAGACATGCATTCGTCCGGGCATGTATCACGCTCGGCGGCCTGCGTCAAAACGCGCAAACCTCTTGCCGACGCCGGAATCGAACCCTTCAGAACCGTAACGTGACCGGTCGCATCCGCCTTGGCCGTCCCGACGAGATGATTCTGATTCACGCCCGCAATGCCGAACGTGGCGCAGTAGCCGAACGCACCGTTGACGGGCGTCGAACCGGGGCGAAGTCCCCAGACCACCGCAACCGTCGAACCGGGTTTCGCGCCGTCAATGTCCCACTGGGCGCTCTGGCCGGCAACCAATTTGGAAACCACCATGTCAAGGCACGGACCTGATTCGCCGCGCAACCGAAGAGCGATCGGATTGGCGTTAAACTTGCTTGAAAAATCGCCGTTGCGAACCGAGTACGAATTCATTCCCGAAAGACTCGGCTCACTGTAAATCGCACTCCAGTGATCGTTGTTCGTGCCGCTGTCGGTACCAACATAGTAAGTGGTTCCACCAGTCAGCAAAACCGGCGTAATATCAACACTCTTCCAGTTCACGACCCCCGAAACACCCAATTGGATCGGTCCGCCGCTCAGCGGGTTACCCAAATCGGGCTCGCCCGGATTGCCTTCCGGATAGATCACGATGTCAAACGTGGGTGGATTACCGGTCACATACCAGCCGTCCAGATCAATGCCGCATACCGTCGTGTCGTTCGCCAGTACGACCGGCTGATACACGCTCCAGCGATCGCCGCCGCTCGGCGCGCCGACCGTTCGACCTGAATTCAACACCGTCGAATCACCTGAGTTATACACAAACTGATCGCACCCTGCAGGCAGGACCACATCGTCAAAAACAACAATTCCGGGGACCGCATCCACATACGTCGCATCGCCCGACGGGCTCAACTGCGGTTTGTCGGCCAGCGCGAACGCAGAAACCGAGCCAACCGCGAGAACGCCCAACACATTTGATACCAAGTTACGAGTCATTCTTTATTCCTCCAACGTTAGAGTAAGAAACGATGATTCCGAATCGGCATTCGCACAACACTGTGACACTAACACCGATCACGATTGAATTACTAACATGCGCCTCCGATCTTCTGATCTAAAGACCGGATACAATTCCCTCAATACACCGGATCAAATACATTTTCCGACTCCCGCCAAATGCTGCGCCATCTAATCGCTCTGCAAGTGAATAACCTGCCGATGATTGGAGACTCTTCTATCTGAACGGGATTGATAAGATGGGCAATTTCTGCGCCGCCGAAAAGCGGCGAGTGTACTGCCAGATTGACCCTTCTCTTCTTCTCAATTCCTCCTTTCTGCCGGCGCACCGATCAAATGCGATCCGATGTCAGCACTGGGAATTCGTTCTGACCGTTGATCGGCCTATGGAAACGACTCCACAGCGCCAGCTGATTAATAAATATACCCGAGATGCAAAAGGATTCCGAGAAACCCGCGATTCTTTCCAATTTAAGGGCGGGCGATAGAATCTCAAGAAGAGCTTCGAAACGCTGATTGCACTCCCCATCAGATCGCTGAGGGAATCCCGCGTCGCCTTCCAGTTCGGTACCTCCCATTGAAAAACAAAAAACCCGCCACCAAACAAAAGGCGACGGGCTTGGAAGATTTGCATACTCAAATCGGCCGACCAACCGGCCACCGTGAAGCGAGTGCGATTCTTCGATTGCTCATATCTTCAATTCTTATTGCACAACCTGCGTATCGACACCGGAAACGCATTCGTCCGGGCATGTATCACGCTCGGCGGCTTGCGTCAGCACCGTCTTGCCTTGAGCAAAGGACGGAATCTTCTTCGAGACGGAGGCATTGCCTGATCCGTCTGCACCCCAGAAGCCGACGACCTTGTTCTGGTTGACGCCCTTGATGCCGAACGTCGCGCAGAAACCGCCCGTTCCGTTGACGGCCGTGCTGCCTGCCTGGAATCCGTATACGACGACACCCTTCGAATTTGGGGTGGCGCCACTGATGTTCCAGTTGGCGGTCTGGCCCGCGATCAGCGGATCAACAGTCATGGTCAAGCAGTCGGAAGATCCGGCGAGATATTCCAGATCATCCATGTCGAGAAACGCACCGCCAAAAACCCCATTGATCAATTCAACACTCTTGATCGCCGCACCTTGCGTCTTCCAGCCGTTCCAAGTCCAAGTGCAACTGTTCGTGATGTCCATATCGACCGAATCAATCAAGTTGCCCGAGTCGTCATAGAAATTAGCGATGGCGTTGGCTGTCTCATTGGATTGAAATGCATTCGAACCAAAGTATCCTCCGAATTCCGTAACCGGATTGTCGAACGTTACGGTTACGAATCCACCCGCACTTCCCATAAACCAGGAACCTCCGTGCGGAAAGATCGTGCAGCGGAAACTCCACCCGGTCGTCTCGAGAATCCCTGCCCCGTTCAGCGTACAAATGTCCGCCGTGTCATTGAATCCTCGGCCGCTACCGACGTCGAGGCACTCTTTGAAAACCGTTTGATTTCCGTCCTCAAACCCTTCGGACTGATCGCCCGTAAACGGGCCGACCGGGGTAACCTGAGCATTGGCGCCAGCGACCATTGCACCAGCCGCAAATACTCCCAAAACAGCAACTACTCGTTGATTTCTCACAAATCTTCCTCCTAATAAGTTGGATGTCCACGGGTGGCAACCGGCCTCGACCGAACATGGTGCGAGAAAACACCGATTACCTCTTTCGGATACACGATGGCAGCAGTATACCAGAAATGATTAACCACCGGTACCCCCTTTTTTTGGAAAATCGACAAAAACACTGGATTAATGATCGGTTTCCCTATTTCTCGATTATTCTGCTGGTTCAAGGGGCTGCGTCGTATCCTGTGTCGGTAGGAAGCAAGAGATTACAACGGTGTCGGCCCGGAGAAAAAGCCAAACTACGCTCAGTCCCGGCAACATCAACGCGGATTCGAGGCCGACAATCCTCTGGAGACGGAAGAATGATACGAAAGCCAATGTACCTGGCACGCACGGTTCACAACTCGCTGCGTCCGCCGAAAGTGTTGACCGAGATTCCCCAAAACACTTTTCTTATCACGGTGATGGTACTGGCGTTCAGTATCGCCGCCACCGGAACGAACATCGAAGCCGCCCGCGCTGGTCAGCCCCTACCTCAATTTGATCCGTTTGAAGTCCGCATCACCGCTGAGGAGATTCCCTTTCTCATCCACGATCTTCAATTGAATTCCGAGCAGCAAACTCTTGTGAAATCGATGTTCCAGGGATTCGAGCCGGATGCCAAGCGGTCACAGGTCGCCGCCCTGAAGCAATCTATGTTCCTGAAACAAGCACTCAAAGGAGATTCACGGGGCACGGTCATCCTGTTTCAACGGATGGCCGAAGCAAATCGCGCCTGGCACATCGAACGTCGCGGGATCGAAGATCGATTCCTCGCTGATGTTCGCACCATTCTTACCGAAGATCAGCAGAAACACTGGCCAACCTACGAGACGAATCGCAGACGGCGGTGGACCCTCGCCGAACGCGCCGAATTGGGCGGCGAAGGCGTCGATCTGGTGGCCCTTACAAACGAAATAATCAAAGATTCCCAGACCCGTTCCGCTCTTCAGCCGACCCTCAATGACTACGCTCGAGAATTGGATGTCTCACTCCGCGATCGCAACCGCGCTTTAAACGGTATCGAGGATAAAACCGCCGAACGCGAACACCCGTCTGGTGAGACACTCTTCCCGCTCTTCCGACAAGCTGGCCGAGCCCGCCTTGCGATCGTCGATCTCAATACCAAGTACGCGCAATTACTTGAAACGAAACTGAGTGCGGAATCCGCCGACATGCTGCGCTCGTCTTTCGAAAGAGCCGCTTTCCCTTCCATATTTGCTGAAACCGCTGCAGATCGATACCTCGAACTGGCTCTCGCACTGGATGACCTTTTAGATTCACAACGAGCATCAATCGAATCGACCGGCGACCGTTACCGGGAAAAAGTCCTGCATGTCAATCGAGGACTCGCCTCCCTCACCGGGAAACTGCAACGACGGCAGACAAGCCGAGCCGGCGAAATCACGTCCGAAAAATCAGATAACGATGAACTCTCGGCTCAACTGACTACACGAATTGATGAAGAACACAACTCCAAACGCAAGATCGTCGAACGAGCGATCAACGAAATCTTCGACGTCCTGAATGAGGAACAGCGCGCCCGACTGCCCAAGCCCGATGTCGACATCAGTCAGGAAAACCTGATAGCAGCTATGATCGACGATGCGCTCAATTTCGCATCCACCGATCTGAGACTTCCCGAAGGATTCGATCGTGCTGATTTCGTACAAGCGGTCCGCGAAGCCACGCGTGGCCTGCGATTCCAGCAACTGGCTGTGACCGGCGGACAAATCGGTCCGAACGGAAAGCCCGAACCGATCGCCGTAACCGGTTCCAACGCCGAAACCGGAAGCACGACGACCGTGCCCATCGACCTGAACAATAACGACGACACCAAGAAAGACGAAAGCCGCGGCCCCGATAGTGACGGCCCAGGCGGCTGAGTTATCGGAGTATCAAACAAGATAACTCGTACCCTAACCCGAACCGGGTACGGGTGATCGTGCGCCACATCTCATTCAATCCTGAATCAATCATTGAATTACCGTTCAGCCATGCTGAAAATGGGTGTTTCACCCTTGCCGTAACCGTCAGAGCACGCTGATCGAGCCCCCGCTAAACGACTCATTATTCCTCCTCCCCACCTTTTCCTACCCCTCATTCCTGCCGATGTTGAACAACACTTGACTTGACCCCCAAACGGGGCGCCTCGTTCTGCGCCCCGATTAGTCGAGTCTCTTGCTCTTCCTGACTATTGGAGGCGGCGCAATGAATGCATCATCATCTTCTTCACCGAAAACCCCACTCGTAAGCACCTTCGCAGGCGATCCCGACATGCAGGACCTCGTCGAAATGTTCGTCGATGAACTGCCCGAACGCATCGAATCGCTCCGCAAGAGTTTTGAGCAGCACCAGTTTGACGACCTCAAGCGATTCGCCCACCAGATCAAGGGAGCAGGAGGTGGATACGGCTACCCCGTACTCACCACCGCCGCCCGTGAACTCGAGCAAGCCGTCGCCGCCGATCTCGACATGGAATCAATCAGCAAATCACTTGATGAACTTGTCTTGCTTTGTGAACGAGCGTGTCTCGCTGCGTAACACCGTGGCACCAATCGAAGATGCGCATCATCATTCGATCCGAACACATCCCGGCGTGTATTGACTCATGGTAGAGAAATCCAACAACCAGCCCCTCATCCTCGTCGTGGACGATTCACCGCTGATCCACCGCGTTCTTGAACGCCGACTCGAGGGGCTGCGCGCGCGAACTCTCACCGCTCTGACCGGGGAAGAAGCCCTGCGCTTGGCCAAATCAGAGCACCCCGATCTCATCATGCTCGATATCGGGCTCCCCGACATGACGGGGTTCGAAGCCCTCTCAACCGTCAAGAATGATCCCGAAATCATGCACATCCCGGTGATCATTCTCACCGCCTGTGACAGCAGCGAAGACAAGGTGCTCGGCTTCGAACTCGGAGCCGTCGATTACGTCACCAAACCCTTCGACACCGCGGAATTTCAGGCAAGAGTGCGAAGCGTCCTGCGAACGCAGCACCTCGTCAAAATGCTCGAACAAAAAGCACAGGTGGACGCTCTCACCGGCCTGTGGAATCGTGCCCATCTCGATCGATCACTTCTTTCCGCAATCAAACTCGCCGAGCGCCACCAACAACCCCTCTCCCTCATGATGTGCGACCTCGATCACTTCAAACGCATTAACGACACGCACGGCCATTCCGTCGGCGATCGGGTACTCGAACGTTTCGCCCAAATTCTCATGGAAACCGCCCGAGATTCAGACGTCATCTGCCGATACGGCGGCGAAGAATTCGTCATCATCCAACCCATGACCGAAAAGGACGAATCCGCCCTCTTCGGAGAGCGAATGCGCGAAGCAGTTGAGAAAGAACCGTGGAACCAGATTCACGATTCGATCGCGGTAACTGCATCGTTTGGAGCCGCCTGCCTGAACGATCTCCTCGAGCCGACCGATGACTCGCTCCTGCTCGCCGCCGACCGCGCTCTGTATCAGGCCAAAGAAGCGGGACGCAACCGCGTCGCCATCTACCGAAGAGGCGCTCAACCGTCTTTCGAATTTGTTCGCAAGAGCGCGTAACCACGCTTCAACCAACCAAAATCGCAAGAACAAAATGGTAATTCTGAGAATGACCGCCGCGGAAAAACGGTATTTCCGAGTCGGTCGGCAGGTCGACATCGCCGTTGCCGCCAGCGCAAGATCGCTCCGCCCAGACCGAAGTCCGGACGGAGCGGATCGCGGAAGAGGGGCGTGTGCAGTTTGAAGACAAACGAAGGCGGACCAACCATCAATTTCATGTGATTCACGAAATGCGCCGACTGATGAATGCCGCAACCGGAAATCTCCGCGCAACGAATGATGCAGCGAACCATTTCGTTAACCGCTTCGGTTTCCTTTTTTTGCGAACCCTTTCAGTAGGCCAGCCCGCGATCCCTCACGAATGCGTCCGTGAACATCGCATCAAAGCGCCATTGCAGCGCCTCGCTTTCTCGTGTATCAATCGCCGCGCCCTGCGTCGCGGTGTTTCCCGGTGGCTGTGTCAATGTTCGTCGTCATCGGACCACCGGTTCCGCCAATTTCCTCCATCGAATAAATCACCCGCGTCTCCCATCCACTCCACCACGACTACAATGCCCCCATGAACGCTGATTCCAACCCAAAATCAAACGCAAACGCCGCCCTCGCCGTACACCCCGACGAACGTGGTCGATTCGGCCAATTCGGCGGGCGCTACGTTCCTGAAACCCTCATTTCCGCACTCGACCAACTCATAAACGAATATCAAAACGCCGTTAGCGATCCGACCTTTCATGACGAACTCAATCAACTCTTCACCCATTACGTCAGCCGACCCACTCCACTCTACTTCGCCAAGCGATTAACCCAATACGCGCGCGGCGCGCAGATTTATCTCAAACGCGAAGACCTCGCCCACACCGGCGCACACAAAATAAACAACACGCTCGGCCAGGCGCTCCTCACCGTCCGCATGGGGAAAAAAAGAGTCATCGCCGAAACCGGAGCCGGACAGCACGGTGTCGCAACCGCGACCGCCTGCGCGCACTTCGGCCTCGATTGTGAAGTCTACATGGGGGCCGAAGACGTCCGCCGACAACACCTCAACGTCGTACGCATGGAACTCCTCGGCGCAAACGTGAACCCCGTCGATTCCGGCTCACGCACCCTGAAGGACGCCACGAACGAAGCCATGCGCGACTGGATGGGTTCCGTCGAAACAACCCACTACATCCTCGGCTCCGTCGTCGGTCCGCACCCCTTCCCCGTCATCGTCCGCGATTTCCAATCCGTCATCGGAAAAGAATGCCGCGCCCAGTGCGTCGATCAACTCAGCAAACTCCCCGACACCATCGTCGCCTGCGTCGGCGGTGGGTCCAACGCAGCCGGCATCTTCCATCCCTTCGTTGAAGATGAATCCGTCCGACTCGTCGGCGTCGAAGCTGGCGGTAAAGGTAACCAACTCGGCGAACACGCCGCCCCGCTCAACCTCGGTTCGCCCGGCGTACTGCACGGCTCACTTTCCTACGTCCTCCAGAATAAACAAGGTCAAACCTGCCCCGTCCATTCCATTTCGGCTGGCCTCGATTACCCCGGCGTCGGACCCGAACACTCATACTGGAAAGACTCCCACCGCGCTTCCTACACCTCCGTGACCGACGCCGAAGCCCTCGACGCATTCTGCCTCCTGAGCAAACTCGAAGGGATCATCCCCGCGCTTGAATCCGCCCACGCCGTCGCCCACGCCGTCAAACTGGCAGGCAAAATGAACCCCGACCAAACCCTCGTCATCAACCTCTCCGGAAGAGGCGACAAAGACGTCGACGAAGCAGCACGCCTTCTCGAAATATCAAAATAAGACTCGACCTCTTGCCCGTTTCGCCCCGACATTGCATGCCGAAATTCAGCGATCCCCGACGTAATAGAGTGCACCAATCTCACTCTTTCATCCGTTCATCCGGATAAACGGGTGGAATCATCTGCATCACCCGCTTAATATACACTGATCGCAAGAACCCGACTCCGGACGACGAACTTTATTTCACCCGATGTCAAAGAAAAGTATGACCACCACAACCACCAGTAGAACCTCCCCACTCCAGTCGTCATTCACCGATGAACTCAAGAACCGTGTACTCGTCTTCGACGGCTCGATGGGTGCGTCCATCCACGCGATGGACCTCGACATCGAACATGATTACCTTGGGCGCGAAAACTGCGTCGATGTTCTCGTCAAGTCCCGGCCTGACATCATCCAGTCGCTTCACGAATCGTTCCTCGCTATCGGCGCAGACGTCATCGAAACCGACACCTTTGGCGCTTCCCGACATGTTCTTTCCGAATTTGATGATGAACTCGCATCATGGACGCGCGATCTCAACGAGCGCGCAGCCGGAATCGCCCGCGCCGCTTGCGACCAATATTCCACCCCCGACAAACCACGATTCGTCGCCGGATCAATCGGCCCCGGTACCAAACTCATTACCCTTAACCAGATCGAATGGGACACCCTCCTCGATTCATACACCGAGCAGGCGCGAGGACTCGTCGTCGGCGGGGTCGATCTTTTCCTCATCGAAACCTGTCAGGATCTTCTCCAAATCAAATGCGCTCTCAACGCCTGCATGCGCGCACTTGATGAACGAAATAAATCCACGCTCGACATCCCCATCATGGTCAGCGTAACCATCGAAACAACGGGAACGATGTTGCTCGGTTCGGAAATCGGCACCGCCCTCCACGCGCTCAAGGGATTTCCCATCTGCTCGCTCGGACTTAATTGCGCGACCGGCCCCGTCGAAATGGAATCGGCCATTCAATATCTTTACAAAAACTGGGACCGCGCGATATCCGTCATACCAAACGCCGGACTCCCCGTTCTCGTCGAAGGCCAAACGAAGTTTCCGCTCCAGCCCGAGGAATTCACGAACACGCTTCTGCGATTCGTAGAGGAGTACGGCGTCAACATCGTCGGGGGATGCTGCGGCACCACCGTCGAACACGTCAAGCCGCTCGCCGAAGCCGTCGGCAACCGCGCTCCCGTCAATCGGCCGACTCCTACTCCGCCCGCATGCTGCACTTCGCTGTACAACCCCATCGAATACCGACAGGAACTCTCCTTCCTTATCGTCGGCGAACGGCTCAACGCATCCGGCAGCCGCAAATTCAAACGCCTGCTCGAAGAGGAAAATTGGGACGAGATTATCACCATCGCCAAACAGCAGATGAAAGACGGTGCCAACGTACTCGACCTCAACGTCGATTACGCCGGTCGCGACAACCCGTGTGATATTTCCGAAATCGCTACACGCCTTGCGCGGCAGGTGAACGCGCCCATCATGCTCGACTCCACCCAGATTGCAACCATCGAAACCGGTCTCAAGCACGTCCCCGGCAAAGCGATCATCAATTCCGCCAATTTCGAGGACGGCAACGACAAATTCGACCGCTTCTGCGAACTTGCTCGCAAATACGGCGCCGCTCTCGTATGTGGGACGATTGATGATCATCCCGAAGAGGCGATGGCTCGAACCGCCGATCGAAAATTCGCAATCGCCGAGCGCATCATCAACCGCGCTGTCGAAAAACACGGCCTGAACATCGCAGACCTCTTCATAGACCCGCTCGTTCTCCCCGTTTCGACCGGCATGGACGCCGACCGCCGAAGCGCCCTCGAACTCATCGAAGGAACGCGGCGAATCGCAAAGCGCTGGCCCGACATACAGATCATCTGCGGGCTCTCGAACGTTTCCTTCGGCCTCAAACCCGCCGCCCGTGTGGTTCTCAATTCGATCCTCCTTCACGAACTCCTCAAAGCGGGTCTCACCAGCGCGATTGTTCACGCTTCAAAAATCTTGCCTCTCAACCGCATCCCCGAAGAGCAACGAATTGCCGCCCTCGACCTCATCTACGACCGCAGACACGAATCCATCGGCGGAACCGGCCTCCCCGATCACGTCTCCGACCGTAATTACGACCCCTTACAGACGTTCATGGACTTCTTCGACCGCGACCACGCCGCGCAGGAATCCGGCGAAAGAAAAGAAAAAATACGCCTCGAAGACCGACTTCAGAAACACATCATCGACGGCGACAAGGAGGATCTTTACGATCATCTTGACCTCGCCCTTGAACGCTATTCACCAATTGATATCATCAACGATCACCTCCTCGAAGGCATGAAAGTCGTCGGCGAACTCTTCGGCTCCGGCCAGATGCAACTTCCCTTCGTCCTCCAGTCGGCCGAAGTCATGAAGATGGCCGTCGCCTACCTCGAACCGTTCATGGAGAAAAGCGATTCACAGTCGCGCGGCTCCATCGTTCTCGCCACCGTCAAGGGCGACGTACACGACATCGGAAAAAACCTCGTTGATATCATCCTTTCAAACAACGGCTACACCGTTCACAATCTCGGCATCAAGCAACCCATCTCCTCCATCATCGACGAACTCAACAAAACGGGCGCCGACGCAGCAGGAATGTCGGGCCTCCTCGTCAAGTCCGTCGTTGTCATGGAGGAGAATCTCCGCGAACTCAATGAGTTGAACATCGAAGTCCCGATCCTGCTCGGCGGGGCTGCACTCAGCCGAAAATACGCTGAAGGACATCTAAGAAACATCTATCAGGGGCCGCTCTACTACGGAAAGGACGCCTTCGAGGGTCTTCGCATCATGAACGCCATCGCCGACCGTTCAGTCGCGGATCTCGACCACGAAATACAAAAACGAATCACCAGCCGGGGTTGGGACACGCGATCAGGCGCATCAAATGCCAGCGCGCGCAAGACGGCCGTCAACGGAGCATCCGAACCCGACGACGCAGCACCCGCCGATTCCGATCTCGCCACACTTATCCGATCCGACGTAACTCGGTCCGTCGATCTCCCCAATCCCCCGTTTCTCGGCACGCGCGTCATCAATTCCGTCCAGCTCGATGAAATCTACCCCTTCATCAACACCAACGCGCTTTTCCGCGGACAATGGGGATTCAAAAAGGGATCGAAATCAAGGGACGAATACGACGAAGTCATCAAAGAAACCGCCAAACCCGTTTACGAACGCCTCAAAACCCAGGCCCGCGAAGAAGGATTCTTGAAACCGCAAGTCGTCTACGGCTACTTCCCCTGCCACTCCGACGGCAACGATCTCGTGCTGTTCGATCCCGATGATTTCGACCGTGAAATCGAACGCTTCACCTTTCCCCGCCAGAAAGATCGAAAACACCTCTGCATCTCCGACTTCTTCCGAGACCGTGACGAACTCGAACCGCACCGCCGCGATGTCCTCGGCCTGTTTCTTTGCACGATGGGTGCCGACGTCAGCGAACGCGCCCGCCGACTCTTCGACAACAACGAATACACCGAATACCTCTACGTCCACGGCCTCGGCGTCGAATCCGCCGAAGCACTCGCCGAACTCTGGCATAAACGAATGCGACAGGAACTCGGTATCGCAGGCGACGACGACCCTGAAATCAAACGACTCTTCCAACAGGCCTATCGCGGAAGTCGATATTCGTTCGGCTACCCCGCCTGCCCCGAAATGTCAGAACAGGAGAGAATCTTTCGGCTCCTCGAACCCGAGCGCATCGGATGCAAACTGACCGAGAATTGGCAGATCGACCCCGAGCAATCCGTCAGCGCGCTCGTCGTCCACCATCCCGAAGCAAAATATTTCAATACCTGATCACCTAGTCGTGTGACGATATCCCGCGTTTGCTCACGCCGGCTCCGCAGACGTTTCAGCCGCAAGATCCTCTGCCCCATCGTCTGCGAGTTCCTCTTCGTGCTTGTCGCTTGTAATCTAGGGCCGATTTTCCGACATGGCTTCAATCTTGGCTTTTAGGTCTCCCACGAACGAAATGCGAATCCCGAAATTCTCGCCGACTTTCACCGCCGTTCCCTTTGCGATTGCGACGTTGTTGACCAGCAATTCCAACTCGCCATCCGCGCTCTTCTCAAGTTCCACGATCGATCCCGGTACCCACGCAATCACCTCATCGAAAGAAGCCACCCTTTCGCCGAGGCGAACGATTACCGGTACGTCCAGTTTGAGGATGGATTCAAGATCAGCGGTCATTGCTCACCCTTTTCATCGGAACTTCAGGCCGATATCTGCACATAAAATACTCGTCCGCAGTTCACGCCTCGACTGCAATCCGACAATACCGTTCTTCGCGTTCCCCAAAACCCGATTGAATACCCGTTTCCATTCGAATTACGGCAACCCAGAATCGTGTCCCTCCTAAGCCCAATCGCCGCCATTCTCGCCGCCGCCGTCGCCGTCCCGACCCTCCTGTTGCTCTATTTCCTCAAACTGCGACGGCAAACCCGCTCCGTACCCACCACAATCTTCTGGTCGCAAGCCGTAAAGGACCTCCACGCCAACGCGCCGTTTCAACGCCTTCGCCCATCCTGGCTTCTCTTGCTGCAACTCATTCTTCTTCTGGCGCTCATTGCGGCTCTCGCGCGACCCATTCTCGGAACCGCGTCCGGCAATTCTTCGAGAATCATTCTACTCATCGACACGTCCTGCTCAATGTCAGCCGAAGTACCGGCCACTCCCAAACCAGCGACCCGATTTGAACTCGCGCTGCGCACTGCTTCGGAAATAATCAAGAGATTGGACCGCTCCGGGGACCAATCCGAAGCCATGCTCATCGCCGTCGGAAAAACTGCCCGAATTATTCAGCCCTTCACCTCCGACGCCCGCCTCCTCGAATCCGTACTCAACTCTCTGGCTCCGACGGACGAAACCGCAAACCTGCGCGCCGCACTTGATCTAGTGGAGGCCTTCCTCGAATCTCAAGACCAATCCGCCCCCCCCTCCTCAGAAGCAGCATCAAACAGCCCGCAAAGAAACACACGCGTCATCCTCATCAGCGACGGTCGTTTCGCCGACGATAAACCGCTCAATTTCGCTGGCGCAGAGTCGTTCGAATTCATACCCATCCCTGAAACGAAACCGACCCCGCAACCATCCGACGATCAGCCCCCGGAACTCAAAAGCAACCCCGACCAATCTCCGTTTGCCAATGTCGGCCTCACCGCCTTCTCCGCGCGACGTGATTACGACGATCCGACTTCGGTGCGCGTGCTTTGTTCCTTGATTAATTCCGGCCCCGCGCCGCTCAAGATCCCGGTGAGAATAACCCTCGAAGACCAGTTGATCGACACGAAAATCATCGACCTTCCCGAAGCGACCATCGACGGGCCCGGCGAAACCGAAGCCCTTTTTGATCTGCGTAATTCAGGCGGCGGGTACCTCCGAGCCGAAATCCTCCATTCCGATATTCTCGCAGTGGACAACACCGCAGGGCTTATCCTCACCCTCCCCGAACGGTCCGTCGCCCTGCTCGTCCATCCCTCCGATTCGAAACCCGACCCCTACCTGACCGAAATACTCAACCTCCTCGATCTGCGCTCGCTCGAAATGATGCCCGCCCAATCGTTCGACGCAATCGCTCAATCGGAACCGACCACGCGAAATGAACGATTGAAGAATTACGAATTGATTATCTTTGATCGGGTGACCCCGACGACCTCGCCCGATCGAGCCACCATTTCCTTTCATGCCGCTCTGCCTATTCAGGGTCTGTCGCTCTTTCAATTGACCGACCCGCAGCCGCCTCGACGAATCCTGAGTTGGGATCGAACGCACCCGATCATGGCAGACGTCAACCTCGACCCAATCGCCATAGCCGACCCGACACGCCTCCGACTTCCCGAACGAACCGCCAAAGTACTCGCCCTCGGTAGCGGCGGTCCCGTCATCGCTCTTATCGAGATCAAAGGGATCCGCCATCTCTTCGTTTCGTTCGACCTCATTGAAAGCAACTGGCCCGTTTTGCCCTCCTTTGCGATCTTCCTGAAAAACGCCGTCGAATTCCTCACGATGCGCGGGCGCATTGAGGCCGGCAAATCGTTCGTACCCGGCGAACCGGTAACCATTACGATCCCAACCCCCAACCCGAAGGAATTTATCAACCAGTCAATTCACGTACTCGGCCCGGATTTCGATTTCACCTTGAAACTCTCCGACTTGCGCGCTTCCGATTCTTCGTTATCATCCTGGAACGGGACAAACGGCTCCGCTCCCGAAACGCGCATCAGTCTCCCGCCGTTTCAGAAAGCGGGTCTGTATCACCTCGACGGCGCCGGACCGCCCGACGACCGCGTTGTCGTCAATGTAACCTCCCGCACCGAAAGCGATCTTCGTCCCGTCCCTTCAATTAATCTTGGCTCACGTGCTGCCGCAACCTCCGGAATCAACGAAGCCATGCCCCGTGAAGTCTGGCGATGGTTCGCCGTCGCCGCCCTCGCCCTTCTGTTACTTGAATGGTGGCTCTACACCACGCGCGTCAAACGCTGAATTCAGACACCGTTCACACCTAATTGCAGTGTGGCCGGAGTAAGCGGCTTTGTGCGCACCACGGTAACGTGGAAACGAGAAGCCGACTGACGAATTTCCCGCATATCACGTCTCCACTCGACTCATCGTCGCGACCGCCAGCGGAAGAAGAATAAGCAGCGGAAACAAAAACACACTCGCCGCCGGAGGAATACCCGGCAAACCCACCGCCGAACCCACTGCACCACCGATTTGCGCGACAATTCCGAACGAAGCGCACTTCACCGATTGAATGAGCAGATTGGCCGGCGAACGAAGCAGAAAAAATGGAAGCGTAAGTAGGAGCGTGGTGATGTTGATGAGAATCTGCGCGAATCGTCCGTACCGAACCCTCGCCAACTCCGCCAATTGATTCGGGTCCAATCGATATGACGCCTCAAGTTCGCCGATCTGGCGCAGGTTCAACATCTGACGAAACTCCTGATGCCGAAACAACAACAGCCGCGTCGGATCAATGTCCGTCGCTACCGCATCCACCTTCGTCGGCTGTGTTTCGCGCGCTGCCCCGGTCTTTGTAATCATCGACTCCTCGCCGTTTTCCAGAATCCATTCGCCCACCGCCGCTCCACTCTCTTTCGAAAGGGCACTCTTCGCCTCCCCGTCCGCTCCGCCACCTGGCTCGTCCTTCGAAAACGGTCGCCAGGTCGCCTGGTCCGCTTGAATGCGAGAAGTCCACCGCAGTTGATCGTCAAGCGTCAGAATCACAACGTTTTCCAGAACTTCCTCCGCGGGGCGATACCGGCGCGCGTAAATCAACTTCCCCGAAGAGTCCTGCAAGAGTGGAACACGAAATCCACGAATGCTCTCCTCCGCAAATTCGCCCTGTGAACGAATCAACGGCGCGGCGTAATGCGGCAGCACCACTTCACGATTGACGAACTGCAGAATATTCAACCCGATCGCCGCCGCAATGATCGGCATCGCCACTCGATGAAGACTCACCCCCGCCGCGAGCACGGCCGTCAGTTCGCGATGACGATGCAACTGCACCAATGTAAACCCGGTTGCGCCGATCGTGACCAGCCCCACCAGAAACGCATAAAACTGAAACAACCTCGGAAAATAGAAACTCCCGATCAGTCCGGCCAATCGTACGAAATGTCCGAGCGGACCGACCGACGTTCCCGAACTTTCAATTGTCTTGTCCACCGATTCGAGAAAGTCATTAATGTTGACGAACAGATCGATGATGCACGAAAAAAGAAACAGAATCGAGAACAGGATAATGAAGTTCACCAGAAACTGCTTCAGAATGTACCGATCAAGAAGCGTCATCCAAAACCTTTCACTCGGACCGGACGAGAGCCGGTCGTCGTCGTCGTCCTTACTCAGGTGCGCGCCACACGACGCAACGTGAGCATCGCAAAAACCGCCATAGCCAGATTCCCCGACCAGATAATCAACAAGCCCAGGGTATTCGGTGCACCCACCGTGCGCAGCATGTCCGCCCCGGTGCTGATCAACACCAATCCGATAATCGCCGGAATGAACGAAAACAGATAGACCGTCAGTGGAAGCGACGTCCGCAACCGAATCGCAAGTGTCGCTCCCAGAAGCATCATCACCAGGCACGAGACGGAGAGAGCCGTCCGTTCGTGAATGCGCGAAAGGATATTTCGGTACACACGATCAATCTCACGAACGATCGCGCGGCTCATGGGACGGACCACATCGTCGTCACCGTATTGATGTGATAAATCCGCCAGTTCCTGAACGGTCAGATCACGAATCGGTGCCATAATTAACTTCGTTGAATGAAGGCGCGAAATGGACGCCTTCGATTTTTTCGTCGTGACTCCCGAAGCCAGAATCTTCAGCGAAGGATTCCGCATCGAAATCGAAAGCGTCGGCTCGACCAGCATGCTCGTCAAACGCGGGCGAATCGAAACATCGTCCCCCACCAACTCGACATCCGGCCGCCCTCGCACGAATTTCACCACCCGCACCCGTTCACCGCTCCGCCCCGGCTGAACTCGCCACGCATCCGGATTGAATCCGCCGAGGGAACCGCCGTAGATTTCAACCCGCAATTCCGATTCCGCTCCATCCTCGCGCGGCAAACCCGCCAATACCGCCCGACCTGTCGATCGCAGTTGCGCCTCGGTATCCAGATACAACTGACGCTTCGCCAGCCAGATCCGAAACGCGTTGATCTTCTCCGCCACCCGCCAAAACGTCTCCGGCGCAGAAACGATTCTCCGGAGTTCACTCAAGTCCATGAACTTCGGCGAATCCTTGAACGTGTTTGGGATCACCCACGGCTCGAATTGCGATTCACGAGTCAACAAAAGATCATCGTTATCCTCATTCATCACCACGAGTTCGTCGAATATCGAGGTAACCACCGTTCCCGATCGCGCCTGCGTCAGATTGAACACGCCCTGTGGGGCACTTCCGATCGCTTCCGCACGCCCCTTGTCCAGAATCATCACGACTAATCCGTGCACCCGCAGCGACGCATACGCATTACTCCCCGGAGCCGGATCGATCCGCTCCACGCTTTGCGCGCGAATGAGAAGATCCCCCGCTTCGATCGCCTCTCCGTGCTGAACCGATCGAACGAAAAACTCCGGCGCATCAAGGTGCGCCGTCCGGTTCATCGCTTCCCAGAACTGCGGGCAAATATAATTCGTCAAAAGCGATAGACCGATCGTCATCACCACGCCGAGAGAAGCGGCCGGCAACAAAATATGCGTATATGGAACCCCGCTCGCCGCACACGCCGAAAACTCGTTATCCTGCGCCATACGGTGATAAACGATCGTCGCGCTGAACGCCACCGAAAACGGAAGCGCAAACTGCAACATCGGGGGCATCGCCAGAAAAATGAAGACCAGCAGGCGCCACGGACCGATAAGACCCTCCGAAAGCGGTCGAATCGCAGCCCCGAACGATATCACCGACACCAGCACTAGCGTCGATATCGCCAGAATCTTCAGAAGATCGCGGAGGATGTACCAGAACAGAAAAAGCGGCATCGTCTCGTTGCGTTCAGTTCGGCCGGCTTGCCGAAACCTCATTCATCCTTTCATCACGTCCCAGAACTCACCCACAACCGCCCGCCACTTGGCCGACTCCGACTCTCCCATTCACCCGCCCCGGCTCCGTCAGCCATCATAGGGCCCGACACGCAATCCGCGACATCGAACTCGAAACGCCTCTCACCCCGGCAGACGCTCGATACACCAGATCAACTCCGATTCTGACGATTAGCGAAGAAACGTGCCCTGTAACGCATGTTATTTATTAAGCACGAAACCGGCATCGTACAAGCCGATTCGGACCCCCTCATAATGTTAAGAATTTCCGATCATGATGACGCAGATAGCGCAGGCGGATGGTTGTGCGAACGTTTTTTCTCCCAAAGTGCATTCACCTCTCGATGTATTCGAAAATAACAAACGATGCCACGACGCATCAATACGCTGATAACCGGCCGACCTTCAAACGAACGAATGAATGAATGATGAGGCAGCATGGTGAACCCTCTCCAAAACCAAATCCTCAGCAGCGGACCCCTCGCAGCCGTTCACGCCTCTCGCAACAATCGCGGATTGACGCTTCTCGAAGCGCTCATCGCATCCGTTATATTGACGGGCATGGTGCTCGCCACCGCCGCCGCCCTCTCCAGCACGCAGCAGAACGGCCAGTTCGCTGAGGACCTGGTCCAGGGGGCCCTCGCCGCCGACGCCAAAATGGCGGAAATACTCGCCGACGATTACGCCAACTTCCAGTCATACAACGGAATCGACGAAGCCCCCGGCACCATGAAAACCGCACAAGGCGCCGCATTTCCAATTTCCTTTTACCGTATCGGACGTCGCGTTTCCGTCGTCTCCAAACGTTTGACGTTTGGCGGACTTGGCGGGTACTTCATCGACGGACTGCAAATCACCATCACCGCCTATGACCCCGCCGGTGTAACCCTCTTCACAGAATCACGCTTTGCTCCCCAGCCGTAGCCACGAATCCAATGAACCTAATAAGACTTCGACATCCTCTTGGTGATCCGCAAACCAAACGTCCTCGATCCACATCGACGCGACGATCGGGAAAAATGCGCTCGCGAGGTCTCGCCCTCGTTGAATTGCTACTCGCCATCGCCATCACCTCGATGATCACCGCCGCCGTCGCCGGCATTACCACCGCCGTCGCACGAAGTCAGGAATTCGAGAACGATCGACGCGAGTCAACCGTTCGCGCACAAGCCGTCAACGCAAGACTCGCCGGATACATCACCCCGAGTCTCTGCATCCTCAATGCCACCCCCAGCACCTTCGTGCTGTGGCTTGACGATTCACGCCTCAGTCAGACCGTTCACGGTACCGAAATACGATGGTTCTCCTTTAATTCTCTTACCGGAACCCTCGAACTCAAATATGTTGATTTCCCCGCCGGCTGGACACAGGAACAGAAAGATGAATATGACGTCGTCTGGCCCAACATCTCCGACTGGTGGACCGTCCTCAGTTTTTACGAGGGGCTTGGTTTCATAAGCACCATTCGACTCAGCGACGGAGTTGCCGGTTTCGCTGTGGACTATGACTCGTCCACCACCAAAAACAAGAAGATCCTGACATTCACGACCACGTTCACAGGCAAATTGGCGAATCACGATGTCGTCACCAGTTCCAGCGTTCGAGAGTATCAGGAGCCGATCGCATGAAACCAGTTACTACCCACACCAACAAACCCTCTTTCACGATTCCAGCAATGCGAAAGCGAATCGGACCACGCCGTGGATTGGCCATGCTGTTGGTCATCGTGGCTCTCGCCGTCGTCACCGTTTCGACGACCGCATTTATGAATGCCCGACTGAATTCGCCCGAAGTCAGTGAGAACGTCGCCCGCGCCATCAAGGCACGCGTCGCAGCAGAGACCGGCGTCGATCTCGCCACGAAAATCATCGCTTCCGGTGCCGTCGACTGGCGCACCGCCCATGTCAACGGTGTACTTCTGGATAACTTCGACTACGGCGGCGGTATCATCACCGTCAAGATTGCGGATATCAACGGAAATCCGCCCGATGCCAATACGACCGACATCGTAGTCTCCGCAGAGGGTTTGGACGAAGGGATGATCCAGGTCGCCGAAGCAGATGTCGAAGCACCGCCCGCCAATGCGACCGTCGATGTCGATCTGAGTGAATTTGCCGCGTTCGCCACCACCAAACTCACCGTCGACAGCGCCATAATCAAGTCGTGGAAACTCTCCCCCAACGATTCCCTCGGAAAACCCGTCCAGATTGGAACCAACAATCTCCTGTCCGGTGCCATTGTGACAATGAACGGCGCGCGAATTTCCGCCGGCCGATACTACGTCCGAAGCGGCGCTTCCGCGCTGACTCTGACGGACACAAGCGGTTCATCCTATCCCCCCGTCCGCACGGTTCTTTCCGAATCAGACGCTATCCCGATACCCGCATCACCCACACCAAACACCACCGGGCTCCTCGTGGCCGGCACCTACAACCCCATAATCTCATTCGGCACGATAACCGTTTCGCAATCCATGGAATTCGGGGCCGTCAAGATAGTTGATACCGCTGAAATTATCATTGACACCCCCGGAACGACTCTTCTTGCAACTGGCAATCTGAACCTCAGCAACGGTGGCGACGTCCTGGTCCAGGCCGATGCGGACATAGTTGTATATGGAAATCTGAGCATCGGCCATTTGTCCACCATCGAAGTTCAAAATGGCGCCTCCGTTCGCCTATTCGTGGGCGGAAACCTGACTATCGACCAAGGTGTGCTCGGCATGACGGACACGCTTGTCTTTGACGACAAACGTAAGCCTGAGGACGGAATCACCTTCTATCAGGATCCAGCTCGTGTCAAGGTCTATAAACTCAACGGCTCCGCTCCGGCGAATTGGATCATCCGAGGCAAATCCTATGCTTGCGCTCTGTTTTACGGATTGAACAGTAAGATTGACCTTATGGGTACGTCCGCCGTATTCGGAAACATGGTGGCAAATGAAATCGTCCTCCATGACAACTCACGACTCTTTTATGACCCCGTACTCAACTGCGGAATGGGATACACAAACCCGGACTCATTCGTTTTCAACGGCTCCGGTTCGTATGACACAAACATCACGACCAGCGCCACCGATCTTGACGACTCGACGATCACGAGTATCAAGAATTACGTTATGACCACTTCGTCGCTTGATGCGAAGCATAGCAATTGGAAAAAGATGCAGAAGAAACTCAGGAAATTCGGCATGAAACTGAAGCGCGACAAGGACGATGATGACGATGGTTGAGGGTCGGGCCACATAGTTGGGGTCTTGTGAGGGATGGGTTGAGCAAGAAATATTTACTGTGACCGAAGGATTCGAATTTGCGCAACGCTCGCGCGTTTACACTCGTCGAAATGATGATCACGGTCGCGATCATGGGGATCGCGGCCTCGATCATTCTACCGGCACTCTCCAACAACGAATCCACCTACGTCGACGCGGGCGTTTCACTTATGGTCGGTGATTTCGATTTCGCCCAGACCATGGCGATCAGTGATCCATCAGATATGTCAATCGTCAAATTCGATGCGCCGAATTCCCGATGGTGGGTCGCCCCGTTCTCAAACCCCGATACGCCATACACCAAGGCCTACTCCACCGAAACGTTCGATACCACGATGGGGGTTG
>Ga0210044_10002320_pt1 | contig 28483 bp, 29 predicted proteins | sample CryGey13umfilter_2_FD_183959 | JGI IMG/M metagenome (GOLD analysis project Ga0210044, IMG submission 183959) | Groundwater microbial communities from aquifer in Utah, USA - Crystal Geyser 4/9/14 3 um filter (SPAdes) (version 2) | ecosystem: Environmental > Aquatic > Deep subsurface >... | reverse complement strand
TCACCTTGGACGCAGATGGCCAACATGATGCGAATGAAATCCCAGTCTTTGTGAAGGCGATTCAAAATGGTGCAGACATGGTGATTGGTTCGCGCATGCTGACGGGATTTAAAGGGATGCCATGGTATCGGCGTGTTGCTCAACTCCTTGGGAACGTCGTCACGTTAGTGCTGTTTGGGGCTTGGGTGACAGATAGCCAGTCTGGATTTCGTGCGTTTAATCGCTATGCGCTCGATAAGATTGAGATCAAGACGAACCGGATGGAGGTCTCATCAGAACTTGTGTCTGAGGCGAAACGTAATCAGCTAGCATTAAAGGAAGTCCCGATTAAGGCCATTTACACCGAGTACTCACTTTCAAAAGGACAGAGTTTTTTTGTGGGAGTCAAAACACTTGTGAAACTTGTCTTGAGACGCATCACCCAATAGGTATGACAGCAATTCAGATTCTCATTATTGCCTTTGCCCTGTTTGCGATCGTGAAAACGATTTGGCAATTTAAGCGGGGAGCATTAACCATTGCGTGGCTCCTTTTTTGGATGGTGTTTTGGGCAGCAGCAGCCGTTGTAGCGGTGCTTCCACAGACGACCGATGTGATTGCACGCCTTGTCGGTGTGGGCCGTGGGGCGGATCTCGTGATCTATGCATCTTTGATTGTTCTTTTTTATCTTGTGTTTCGGGTGTACGTGAAGATTGAAAACACCGAACATGAGATCACACGTTTAGTTCGAAAACTATCCATTGATGATCTTGACGAAGACTAAGTATGTTGCCACGTGTTGCAATCGTTTATCTTTCCTATAATTCGAAGCCTTATATTGATGAGGTTTTTTCTTCTATTGATCGGTTGAATTATCCAAAGGAGAAGCTCGGGGTGATTGTCGTTGATAACGATTCGCCAGACGGGAGTGCGGAAGTGTTCAGAGAGATGGAAGGGATTACATTTTTTCCAAGCTCAGAAAATCTTGGGTTTGCTGAAGGAAACAATCTTGGGGTGAATCACGCACTCCTGGATGGGGTCGAGTATGTGTATCTCCTCAACAACGACGCCATGCTGCATCAGGACGCCATCATGGAAGCAGTGCTGTTGGCAGAGTCAGATAAGCAGATTGGATCTGTCCAATCACGCATGATGCTGTGGAAGCAGCAAGCGATCGTCAATTCAACAGGGGGCATGGTGCACTTCCTTGGGTTTGGGTTTGTGCGCGATAATGGTCAGCCTTGGAGCAGTATACGGGTGCAGGATGGGGAAGAGATTGCGTATGCCAGCGGAGCAGCCGTGCTGTATCGTTCAACTATTCTCAAAAAAGTTGGTCTGCTTGACCCATTCCTCTTTCTGTATCACGAGGATCTCGAGTTGGGTTGGCGTATACGATTAGCTGGATTCAAAAATGTGCTCTCGACACAATCGATTGCCTACCATGACTACGAGTTCAAGCGTTCGATCCAAAAGTTTTACTGGATGGAGCGCAATCGGATTCTCGTTCACCTCTCGCACCTCAGATGGCGAACGCTTTTTCTTCTTTTGCCGTTTATGGTTGCGCTTGAACTCGGACTGCTTGCGTTTGCCGTTAAGGGTGGATGGCTGAAAGAAAAGATCCTCGTCTATGTGGCGTTATTGAGCCCAAGGACATGGATGTATGTTGCAAAGAAACGTCGCGCAAGTCGCGCCATTCGTTCGGTGTCCGATCGAGAGATTGTCCGATTGTTCACGGGGAGAATTGCACATCAAGAGACGAGCACGGCTCTCGTTGAAAAAATAGGCAACCCCATCCTCGCTGGTGTTTGGTGGATCCTGAAACATTTGATTCGATGGTAATCAGAAAACCACCCCGTGTGGGTGGTTAGAGGGCCATGATGGACATTGAGTGGAATGTCATGAGTCCAAACTCATCTTCCCCCATGGGCCAGACAAATGTGGACTGACCACGACGATGTGTTTCAATCCGGAGTTTGATGACCCGTTGCTGTGCCTCAATCAAGTGGTGTGTTGCCCGATTCACCTTCTTCCACTGGCTGTAGCGAACCAATCGACCAATGGTATCTCGGTAGTACTCGGGACCATAGGGAATCTTGCCAATCTCCATCATGTCCCACAAGGACCAGTGCAGCTTCATGTGCAGCCGAAGCTTCTTCCGCTTCAACGCTCGCTGGACCAGACGGATGTCGTCAGTGGTGAAGCCTCGGGTTTGCAGTTGTTCCTCTGTCATGACCACGAGTCGGTACACGTAGAGGATGCGTCTGTCGGTGAGGGCGTATGAGATGACCACAGGCAGGTCAAGACTCGTGACAGTACCGTGTAAAGGCCAGAGGAGGTCTCGGGAAACAGCTTGATGCAAGTAGAGCATCAGAAGCTCCTGGGTGGAAGGTGTCCATAATCTAGTAAACCCTCTCATTTTTGTAAAGACTTGATAGAATGCGTTCATGAGTCATAGAGACGAAAAACCAAACATTGCGCAGGTGGTCTGCACGTATCCCCCCTATCGAGGTGGCATGGGAAATGTTGCGTTTGAATACACAGAACACTTAAGGGCGCGCGGTTATAACGTGCATGTGTTCACGACCCGGCAGGAAGAGATCAAGGATGATCCCCGCCATGTGCACCGGGTTCCTGGGGTCATCAACATTGGAAACGCAGGTGTGCTTCCATCGCTCTTCCATCGACTTTCTGGTTTTGATCTTGTTCATCTTCACTATCCGTTTTTCGGCGGTGCTGAGCCAACCATTGTGAGAAAGGCCATGCGACATGATCAGGGTCTTGTGATGACGTACCACATGGATGCGGTCGCAACCGGTGCGAAGGGTGCGATGTTTAGCGCTCACCGTCGGCTCTTGTTTCCGTGGCTCATCAATCGTGTGGATCGTATTTTGGTAAGCACACAGGATTACGCAGACACCTCAGCCCTTGCTGAGATTGATGGGGTGATGGACCGCGTTGAGATCCATCCGTTTGGCGTTGATCTCAAACGGTTTTCGCCAGGAGATGGGTCGTCTATTCGTGAGCGCCATGCCATCAATACATCAGTTCCTGTTTTGTTGTTTGTTGGTGGGCTTGATCCAGCCCATCATTTTAAAGGCCTTCCGGTTCTTCTTGAGGCACTCTCTGGGATTCGTCAATACGACTGGCACTGTCTCATTGTTGGGAGTGGTAGTTTGCAGCCAAGCTATGAAGCAACGATGCTCGAGCGTGGGCTGGCCAAACGAGTGACGTTTGCTGGAAATGTTTCCGATGAAGATTTACCAGACTATTACCGTGCGGCAGACATCCATCTTTTTCCTTCAACAAAACGTGCGGAAGCCTTTGGTCTTGTGGCAGCAGAAGCAGCGGCCACAGGGATACCAAGTATCGCCTCGAATCTTGCAGGGGTGCGTGTGGTGGTGAACGATGGCGATACAGGCCTCTTAGTTCCACCAGGAAATGTCGAGGAGATTAAAAAAGCAATGATCACACTTCTTGAACAAACAGATCTGCGCAAACGTTTTGGGCTCTCAGCACGCAAACACGCTGAACAACACTTTGACTGGGACCCACTCATCTCGCGTCTTGAAGAGACTTATTGTTCGGTGTTAGAACAACAATCAAAACGAGAGTACGCTCATGAATGGAAGGATGATCTATGAAAATTTGCATCATCTCAAATCTCTATCCGCCTCAGGCACGTGGTGGAGCGGAACTTGTGGCCCAACGCGTGGCGGATGCGCTTTATGAGAAAGGGCATGATGTGTTTGTATTGACCACACAGCCTTTTGACGGATTAAGAAGTCTCGTGCCTCGTATTCATACGCATTATTTGGGATCCGTCTACCGGTTTTTTCCATTGAATTTTTATCACATTAAAAATGATGGATTGATTCCGTTTCCCATTCGGTTGCTCTGGCATGTGGTGGATCTGTTTAATCCCTTCTCTCGTGCGGCTGTTCGCACGTTGATCCGGCGGGAGGAACCAGATGTGGTGATCACCCATAACCTCAAAGGGTTGGGTGTTTCTGTTGGAAAGGAGATTCAGCGACTAGGTGTTTCCCATATTCATGTGATTCATGACGTTCAGCTTTCTGTGCCAAGTGGACTTCTGATCTACGGTCAAGAAGACAGCTGGCTCAATCGTAGTTTCTTGCGACGTCTGTATGAGCGAGGGGTACGCCGATCTATCGGGACTCCAGACCTCGTGCTTTCCCCCTCTAAATTTCTTGCATCGTTCTATCAAGACCGCGCACTGTTTACCGATACACGTGTTGAGGTTCTTCAAAATCCACTTCCACCTGTGGAGGATGAGCCTCGAGGTGAGCGTATTGCTCCGAGAACCCGCTTCCTCTATGTCGGACAACTAGAGACACATAAGGGCATCATGCTCATGCTCGATGCACTCGAGGCTTTTGATGACGATGTGGAGCTGCATATTGCGGGAGATGGTGCACTTTCGGATTATGTAAGTGAACGCGCTGAGCGAGATGGGCGCATCAAATTTCACGGGTTTGTTTCTTTGGAACATCTCGTCAGCATCCTTCAAGCAAGCGACGCCGTGCTTGTCCCGTCCCTCTGCTACGAAAATTCACCAACAGTGATTTATGAGGCGTTCCAAGTTGGCGTGCCAGTGATCGCCTCCCGTGTGGGGGGAATTCCAGAGCTGATAGAGGAAGGGGAGACAGGGCTATTGGTAGAACCAAACAGTCAGGAGGCGCTTGCAGAGGCCATGAAGCGTATTCATACAGAGCGAGATGTGTGGTGGGGGAAGACAGAGACGATCAGGATACAAGCACAGAAGTATGCTCTTCAGAAGTACGTGAAGCGCTTAGAAGCGTTGATGAGTGAACTAAAATAGACGGCATGGCCGTCCATATTAATAATCCTCAGAAGATCAATGTCTGCGGGAACCTCGGACCCGCAACATGGGTTAAAAATGAAGGTTTGTCTGGGCGGCTCGGCCACCAATCTCGTGTGATGCTTGTTCTGTTTATCGCGCTTATTGATGCGGTTGCGTACTTGATTGTCAGTGTCACACGTGTTGATGCGTTGAAGGTGATTGATTCGTCCATCTTTTTTCCGATCTACAAAGTTGCTGCATCGACTTTGACGATCCCCGTCGGGGTGCTATTTTTTTCAGATGTATTGAGCGGAAAGGAAACTCTTGGAATTTTTGTCGGTTAAGGAACACATGGACAAGAAAAAAACCGCCGCCCTTTTCGCAACGATCGTGTCACTCATACTGCTGAGGTGAGGGCACGACATCCGCTCAATCTAGCAAAAACATGGTCACTTGGTGACCATGTTTTTGTTCTCATTGCTGCTTGCAGTTTTAAATTGATTCAGTGAGAAACGTATTAAGACGGGAAAATAACTCTTTGCATCCATCAAAGTTCTTCCTCTTCATCTCATCAACGGAGCCATCGTAACTGGTGTAGAGATTTTTGGCAGTACCAAAAGAAGCATTGTCGTCTAGTCGACTACGGAGTGTTTCCAACATTTCAGGCGGTGTTGTTCCTTTCAATCCCTGAATGAATGCTTCTACAGCGTTCATTTCAATCTCTCTGCCTCCTTCATGGAGGAGAGTAAGTCCATCGAGCAACGGCTGGAGGTGTGACGCCATGTAATATACTTGCCGAAAGAGTTCATCTAGCTGTGTCTTTCGCCACTCTTCAATTAGGTCTGGCTGTGGAACTCCATCCTTGTAAACCCAATCTGGGTAATTTTGTTCATCATGCAAGTACTCTTCATCTATCACTTTTGTTGCGTCGAAATCTACAACTTCCCCGGCGAGGGTGATGTTCTGTTTTAGATCAGAGAGAGAACCGTGATCTAGTTTGTTTGCTAGTAATATTCCTGTCTGTGCACCAAGGATCCCCGCATACGCTTTCACGAATTCAGGATTATCGAGTTCTCGACCAAGTTCTTCGCCTATGATTTGTCGCGACGTTGTGAACACATCAGAGATCGCTTTTTCCTTTTCTGTCTCGGTTTGGGTTGCATCCATGATCCGTTCAAGGTCTTCTGCGCGCCAAACGTTACGAAACGCTCGAACATTTTGACCAAGGATCAGCGACCGGTAACCGGATTTCGCTTCGCTTGAAGTAAGTAGTTTTTCGTAGAGATTCGGGTCAATCTCATCTTTGTGAGACAGAAGATACGCTTCGAGCGTCTGTCCTTCGATGTCTTCTGGCTCGTCAGAATCAGGCATGGGAAGACCTTGTTGTTCACAGAATGCACGGGAAAATTTTATGGTTCCAACAATCTCGGGCATCCGCAGGCCAAAACGAGAAAGGCGCTTGTGATTTTCCGATTCTTCAAGCAAGTCTTCGTAAAATGAACCACCAAGAAAACGTAACATGCTCCGTCCATCTGCGGATACGAACATGAGTGGACTAACCCCCTTTTTTCCTAAAGGAAATTCTGTGGTCGCACCTTTTTGTCTTGCCGATTCTTCAATATCGACGTTGTGTGGATTCTCTCCAACCCCTTTCCACTGGAGGTAGTTAAATTTTTCCCCATGGAATGTTGATGGCTGTTCGATGAATGCGGCTCGACCCATGGTTGGAATGACTTGTGCGGTCGTTGTTTTTTCGACCATGTCCGGTGGCAGGACTGTGTCTGACCGTTGGAAAAAGAGAGGGTGAATTAAGTTAGGATGCTCCGATCCCGGCAATGAAACAAAAGAATCTGTTGCAACAAAAAACGCTGGGGCCTCACGGACAAAACCGTTTTCTCGTCTTTGACGTCCTTCAATAGTGCCTTCAGCTTGCTTTGGTTTTTTTGTAGGACAGTCAAAGGCGTGTTCATTGATTTGTTGTGGGTACCCGCAATGTGCGCAGACGGGTTCTTCACCTTTTTTCATAGGAGATTGCTATTCTGATAAATCAGCGTGTCTAAGGTTCAAGATCGTATTCGAAGATATATACTTGCCCGCCTTCCCCTACGCTTCTCCAGTCGTCTGCGGTGCTTTTTGCTGTTTCAATAATACGCGGAGCCTGCCACCAGTAGTTGTTGACGAGGAAGTAGAGTTGGATGACGCCCCCGTGCATGGGCACGAGATCCAAGGCGGCCTCGGCTGTTTCACGGGTTGGAGATTCATTCATGTCGAGAAAGACGTCATAGAGCTCTCCACCGGTTGGGATCGGATAAAAGAACAGATCACCAAAGTAGCGGAAGCCGAGTTGGTTGATGGCAGCGGCACTGACGGATTGGTTTGCAAGCGCAAGGTAAGGTTTGCCATCAGCGAGAGATTCAACCAGATAGACAGCGTCGATATCTGCTTGGCTCACATTAAAGCCACGATTGGTCTCGTAGGCATCACGTCGTGGGTACGCCATGTAGAACGCACTCGCCGTACACGCAGCGAGGAGGACGACCACACTAACACGCAAAATCATCGGCCGTGATTTCAGATTGAGGAACAGGTGCGACAGCCCAAGAATCATCAGAGGGGCGAGGAAGAAGCTCATCAGTGGCACAAGTCGCGCAGCGTAGTTGGAACGTTCGTAGTTAATGAGGAATGTAAACTCAAGGGTTGTACTCATGATGAGATAGTTGACGGCGAGCGCAAGCACCATGAGGAGTAGGACACGGAATCGATGTGAGAGCTCTTTTCTGTACGACCACCAGGCAAGCCCTGCAATGAGGAATCCGAGTAAGGCCACGTTAAGCCCATACAAATAGACAAAGTCGAGTAGGGGGTTAAAGCGATTTTCAAAAAAGACGGAGACATTCAGCCCCTCAATCCATCTCAGTGGGTTCAGGGAAGCCCAATCAACACCAATCGACTGGCCACCAATAAGGGCATTTGCCAAAAAGCTGAGAGGGAGCACCACGCACGAAAAGGCGATCAGACCGAGTCGAACGAGTTTGTTGAGGACAGGCGTGCGTGGATTTGCTCGTGAAGGATCAGAAAAAAGAAGCACGAGATAAAGCATGGCGGGCAATCCCGCGATGGGATGAATGAGGAGTGTGGCGATTCCACTTAAGGCGAGTACCAATAAGCGTGGGTGTTCTTTTTCGAGTAAGTAAGGTACAGACGCCAAGATGAGCAGCAAGGTCCAGAGGTTCGCGAGGCCTTGCGGGGTGGTGACAATGAACCCAGAGAGCGGTAAGAGGAAGATGCCTGCGAGCGTTGTCATGGAGACGGACTTTTTGTTCGTGATATGTGCAGCGGCAAAATACCAAGCACTTGGGAGGAGGAGCGCTAACAAGAAGGGGACCAGATAGGTATCGACAAGCGTCACAGGGAGCAGGAAGCCGTGATGCGCAAACAGGACAAGGGCATACTGACCAATGTAGTAAAACGGTTTGGGGGTGATGGTACCGAATTGAGCGAGGTGTTCCTCCGTGGCTTTGTGAATGAACGAGTCAAACCCAAATCCAAGAGGAAAGGTGATGGCGGCAACACTCACGGTGGTAAACAGGAGGACACCAAAGAGAACAAGGGTGAGTGAGCGCTCCTTTCCGCGGAATAATAGTGCGTATAGAAGAAGGGCGAGAAGGAAAAAAATAGGGAAGACAAAACTAGGAAGACGTTCCCACACAGAACGAACCGACTCAGTGACTTGATGATCAAAGAGGCTGCTCAGGAGGAGAACAGCGAGGAGGATAATGAGAGAGGTGATGAGGAAGACGGCACCTGGAATACGGTGAGCTCTCTCGGTCCAGAGATTGTGTCCATGTTTCAAAAGAGAGGTGCGCTGTTTTTTCGCAAGGGTGAGGACGACGGGTGGGGTGAGCAAGATGATGAGATAAATGACTTCTGGACTGATCAGGGCAACATAGTAGGCAACGGTCCCCGCGATCAACACAAGAGAAAGGAGAACCCAGACGCCAATCCACCACCTCAGGACGGCCTTTTCTGTTTGTGTGACCACGCCACCCAGTTCCCATCCAAAGAGCCCAAGATACACAGCTAACAAAAGAGCGCCGAGTGTGGGACTCTCAAAGACAAAGGTGTTCCCCACAAAAACGGCTAGAAAAAGGACGGAAAGGATGATAAGCTGAAAACGTCGTAACATAGCGATTGCTTCAGTATACTATGCATCAGCGCTCTCCGCACAAGTTGTTCCCACATGATCATGTGATGCGTTACACCTTTGTGCCATTGGTGCCAGCATTTGTGACACCAAACATGGTTACGATGTTCCGCATCGTGTGCACACCAATCGTTCTGTGGTTTCTCTATCTTGAGCAGTACACGATTGGTGTACCGCTTTTTCTGTTTGTGGCGTTTACAGATGCTCTGGATGGTTCACTCGCACGTGTGCGCAAGCAGGTCACCGATTGGGGCACCTTTTATGATCCGTTTGCCGACAAAGTGCTCATTGGTTCTGTCGTCCTCCTCGTGGTCATGAAACATGTCAATGTTCTGTTTGCTCTCACCATTGTGCTTATGGAGGTCCTGATTACGCTCGGTGGGATCGTTCGTAAACACAATGGAAAGATCATGGGTGCCAATGTGTTTGGAAAAACCAAAATGTGTCTTCAGGTGATTGGCGTGAGTTTTTTGTTGATTGCCCTCTGGGCCGGCTACAGTCTCTTCATTCCGCTTTCAATCGGTACGCTTTCTCTTGCGATTGTCTTTGCGGTGATCAGTTTGTTTACCTATGGCCTCTAAGCCATTCAGACATTGGACACAGTGGGTCTTCGCCGCAGCGGCGATTCTCTTTTTTTTCGGGAGCCTCATACTCGTGAATCCATCGAATCTGTATGTTTCACCAGATGAGACGGCGAATGCGTTTTTTGGCACGCGGTTTTCTGAAACAGGATCATTTTCCACGGACGTCAACGAACTCTCTCTCATACTGGGAGATCGGATCCACCCACGCAGCACCGTGTCTCATGAGGGGATGCTCAAACCAGGAAGTTTTCTGGGGCTACCGTTTTTGTATGGACTCATAGCGATGGTGCTTGGCTCTTGGGTGTTTTGGGTGTTGACCCCACTCATGGCGATTTTAGCCGCAGAGGCTTGGCGTCGGATCATGCAACATCTCATGAGCCCCGAGCTTGCCACATTGTCTGCTGGCATTTTCCTCTTACATCCCGCCCTTTGGTACTACAGTGCGCGTGGCCTCATGCACAATGTCCTCTTCGTCAGTGTGCTGGTCATTGGGGTGTGGATGCTTGTTGATCGACCTGTGAGGCAAAAGAAAAAAGTTCACTGGTTGAATGATCCGTTAGGTGGATTCCTCTTGATGCTGGCGTTAATGGTACGCACGTCTGAACTTTGGTGGGTCATTGGACTGGCTCTCATCGGAGGACTCGTGTTTTTTCCTCGTCTGAGTTTCCGTCGAGTTGGCAACGTCTTCTTGGGGGTGCTGGTTGGAGCGGTCCTCATGCTTGGTGCAAACACACTCGTATACGGAGGACCATTTGTCACAGGGTATACAGTGGGGCTTGAAAACGTTTCCATTGATTTAACAGCAGGAGATTCTGTTGATGGGGTTGCGATTTTTCCATTTGGCATTCATCCAAGGAGTGCTTGGTTGCATTTTAATGCGTATGGAGTCCAACTCTTCTGGTGGCTTTCCGTCTTAACGGTCTTAGGAGTCTTCACCTTTTTAGCGGACAAGAAACGACGTCTCTGGCGATGGGTCTTTACCATGAGTTTTGTTCTGATCGGGGCCTGGCTTGTGTTGATGTACGGTAGCTGGGAAATTCACGATAATCCAGACCCTTCTCAGATCACCATGGCCAATTCCTATGTTCGCTACTGGTTGCCTATGTACTTGATGTCGAGTGTCTTCGTTGCGTCAGCCATTGGGTGGATGATTCAGCGTGGCCGCACGCCTATAGCCAAGGGGTTGTTTGTTGGAGGCTTTTGTTTGTTCCTCCTAGGTCTTTCTATCAATACGACATTTGTGCACGGAGATGACGCTCTTCTCCAAGCACGTCAATCTCTTCTTACGTCTTCTGAGATTCAAGCATCCGTGCTCTCTCTGGTTGAAGCGGATGCAGTGGTGATTGTCGACCGTGCGGACAAACTCTTTTTCCCTCATCGGAATGTTTGGTACCCACTTCGAGATGAGGCAACCTATGACGCCATGCCCATACTCGTGGAGCACGGTCCACTGTATTATTATGGAATCACGTTTCCAGATGTTGACCTCACCTACCTGAATGAATCACGACTTAAGCGGATGGGCCTTCAGATTGAGCGATTAGAAACATACCATCTTGAATCTCTTTATCGCATTTACCCAGAATGATTTACATCACCCGCCTCATTCAGCTCCTTATTATGTTGACGCCAGTCATTGTCTTTAGCTGGCTTCTCACTCAGTGGCTTGTGCCTTCTGGAGTATTTGCTGTTGCGTACGAGATGGGAGACAGCTCTCCGTTTATCGACGAACTAAAACCGAGTGAACGGGTGGATGACCCAACGGAGGTGAACGGAGAAGGCGTGCAGGCAATTGTGGCAGACCCAGCCTTTTTCTTTCTTCACCCGCATCGTGAGTTTGAACGTATTGATTTGGAGGTGTGGTTTCAAAATGAAGATCTTCCCTTGGTGGAGATTGGAGCGCTGACGGCTCTGGAACCTGAGACGTACACCATGCGACCGCTTCACAATAAGACCATCGACGATTCATCTTGGGATCGTATGGACGAGGACGGGTATGTCTTGCTCCAGAGAGAGCCTGTGTACTCATCCGTCGCAGCCTTCCTTGCCGATCCACCTGATCGAACCGAGGTGGCCACGTATCGCACAGACCTCGAGACGCCGTATCGTATGAATGGCTACACCCCATCTACTTACGTCCAGACGATTGATGTTTCACTCCGAGGTCATCATGAGGCGAAGACCTATATTAAGAACGAAACACTTTCGTTTACGTTTGACTACATGGACATGAATCGTGACGAAGGGGAGGATGTGGTGAGTGTGCTTGTGTTTAATGAGGCAGGCCAACCTGTTGCAGAAGCACGGGCGAGTGATGACGGGAACACAACCGATGACGCCGTTCCTTCTGGACTGAAGCGTCTCGAGCTTGAAGTGCCGGGGTTACCTGAGGGAGTGTACAAGCTTGTCTTGAATGCTCCTCGTGACATTTTTTTTCGAAAGATTTACACCACACAGCAGAAACTCGTTTTTCTAAACACTGTTTATCTTGGAGATGAGGTGGCCTACCACGAACCAGCGGAAGGGGGTCGGTTTTGGACGAACGGAGAGTACCTGCGTTTTCAAACGCGACATGCCGAGGGGATACAGACAGTGACAATAGGGGACGACGTACTTCTGATTGAAGAGCCCTATGAATGGTATGCGGCCGTGAACACACAGGGGGTGGTTGAGGTGGATGTTCCCCTAGGAGACGTTGAGATTTTTCTCGGTGGGAAGATTGCGTTCAATCAGTCACAGTACTTTAATCCCGATACCGCCACACTAAGTGCCTACACCCCCCTTGAGGAACTTGGTGTCAATTATGTGTTTGCTGAATACACCTCTCCTCGTCAAGAAGGGGACTGGCTCGTGGGGCTTGTAAGTTTTGCATCTCAGGAGTTATTTGCGGAAGAAGATGGAACCTGGAAGATTTCTTTCTCCACACCATTTGTTGAAGAACGAAATGCTCACGTGCTGATCCATCAGCTGAATACATGGTTTTATCGTGAACAGAGTGATTGGGCAGATGTGAGTCAATTATTCACGGGAGAAGAGTTATGATTTGGAAACAGAGATCAGTGGGGGTGTTTGAGCAGATTGCAAAAACGGGGTTTCTCACCTCTTTGACGTCCTATGCGCTGTTCTGGCTTATGGATCTTTTGAAGCCTGGATTTGTGTCTCGGTACTTTTCTGTACACATTTTCTTATTGTGTGGCTTAGTTTTCGGGGTTTGGTGGGCGAGTCTCATCGATGAATACACGGAACATGTGTGGGTTCAGTGGCTTCTTGCCATCGTTTCAGGTTTCCCGCTTGCTGTGTTAATCTGGGCATCTACCGATGGCCTTGGAGGGTATCAATTGCCTCTTGCGATCATGAGTTTCTTTATTCCGCTACTCCTATTACGTGTCTTACGCTCATAACTATGGAAGATTGTATTTTTTGCAAGATCGTCTCTGGAGAGATGCCTTGCCACAAACTGTACGAAGATCATCGTGTGATTGCCTTATTGGATATTTTTCCTACGACGAAGGGGCACACCCTTCTTGTCCAAAAGGAACACGAACAGGATGTGCTTCATTCATCTGAGGAAAATGCGCAGGCATTGCTTACGACGGCTCGCTCGCTCGCTCCAACAATTATGAAGACGGTTCACGCGACGGATATCAATGTGATTTTTAATGTAGGGGCGAATGCAGGCCAGACGATTTTTCACACACACATGCACATCATTCCTCGCTATGCGGGAGATGGACTTGAAACTTGGCCACAGGGAGAGACAGATCATGAGGCATTTAAGAAATTAGCGGAGGAGATCAAGGGGAATGTATGAAGATTTTAGTAACCGGTGGGGCTGGGTTCATGGGCTCCAACATGATTCATTACCTATTGAAGACCTATCCTGATGTGGAAGTGGTGAATTTCGATGACCTGACGTATGCAGGCAATCTGTTGAACGTGTCTGACATAGAGCATGATCCTCGTTACACGTTTGTGAAAGGAAACATTGCGGACGCAAAAGCGGTGGAGAAGGTCGTCCAAGGAGTGGATTTGATTATTAACTATGCCGCCGAGACGCATGTTGATCGATCCATCCTTGAACCAGAGGCATTTATTGACACAAATATTCACGGGGTCTTTCATCTCCTTGAGGTTGTACGCAAATTTAACATCCCTCGCATGGTGCAGATCTCAACCGACGAGGTGTTTGGGGCTGTGATGGAAGGGGAGAGCGATGAGGATTCAAAGTTCGAGCCACGTTCCCCTTACTCCGCTTCAAAGGCTGCGGCCGATCACCTCTGCCACTCCTATGCAGTGACGTATGGCGTGCCGGTGATCGTGACGCATTCCGTAAATTTCTACGGCCCCTATCAGTTTCCAGAAAAGTTGATTCCACTTTTTACCATGAATCTTCTTGAAGGGAAGACGGTTCCTGTCTATGGGGATGGCATGCAGATTCGTGAGTGGATTTTTACGGAGGATCATTGTCGTGCCATTGATGCGATTGCACAGAACGGAAACCCAGGAGAAGTGTACAACATCGGTACGGGATTTCGTGTACCAAATCTTGAAATCACACGTAAGCTGATTGAGATGACGGGTCGAGACGACTCTGCGATTGAATACGTCAAGGATCGAGCAGGGCATGATCGGCGTTATGCACTCAACTCAAACAAGCTCCGCACAGAACTTGGTTGGGTCCCACAAGTGACGTTCGATGAAGGCATTGCTCAGACAGTCGAGTGGTACAAGTCACATAAAGAATGGATTGACCGTTGTCGTGATGGTTCTTACAAAGATTATTACAAACAGCAATATGTCGATCGATAATGATGGCTACAGTTTTAGCTCCTCACCGAGCGTGATTGAGTACGAGTTTCTAAGGCCCAAGTCGCTCATTTTTCCACTCATCATTTTTGGGGCGATTGCTGTGATCGCAGGTCTTAATTACTGGAGTGGTTTCAAAGACACAGGCTTGGAGGCGTTTACGGTGGGAACGGGTATCTTTTTTATTACGTTTTTTCTCATCGGGCCAGGGCTCATGGTGTATCAGCTTAAGCGTGGGCTTCGATCTATAATAATCAATGGTCGGGCGTTCACGCTCCGTTACCCTGAGGAACAGATTGAACTCAGTGAATCGCAATTGATCGAGATCCATGTACGTGAACGGAAAGACGATGGAAAAATGAAAGGATCGGTTCGATTCAAAACGACTGATGAGCGAAAATTTAATTTCACATTTCTTCTTGGAAAAAAAGAAGGGCGAGAGGCGTTTGAGTGGTTTAAGGCGATCGCGGATAAGAAACAATCTGAAACATCAACCTATTAATCGATTATGAAGATTCTTATTTTTGGAAAAGGATACATGGGGCAGCGCTGTGCAGAAAATTGGGGGGAGGAGGCTGTGATCTCGGAGGTGCTTGTCGAGACAAAGAAGGATGCCCTTGATGAGATTAATCGTGTGAAACCGGATGTGGTGTTTAATGCGGCGGGTGTGAAGGGAAAACCAAACGTGGATTGGTGTGAGGATCACCAGCTTGAGACTATTCGAGGAAACACTGTGATGCCGATTGTGCTCGCAGACGCCTGTGCTGAGGCGGGCATCTACATGCTCCACATGGGTTCTGGCTGCATCTTCTACGGAGAATCTCCACATGAAGACAACGCATGGCGCGAGGACGACTTTGGAAACCCGCGACCCGTCTATTCACGCACAAAGTGGGCAGCAGATCTTGTCCTCTCAACCCTCCCACATGTGGGGATTGCGCGCATCCGCATGCCAATAGATTGGATGCCAGCCCCAGGGAATCTCATCAACAAACTTGTCAGCTATCCAAAGATTATTGATGTTGAGAATTCAGTCACGATTCTGGATGACATGATTGATGTGTTCCATCAGCTTCTTGATAAACGAGCCACCGGCATTTTCCACGTGACCAATCCGGGAACAATGAAACACCGTGATTTAATCGCCCTTTATGAAGAGCTGGTAGATCCATCTCATAAAAACGAGTGGATCTCAAACGACGAACTGGTGTCGCAGGGACTTGCAAGCAAGGGCCGCTCAAACAACTTCTTACATTCAGAGAATCTCGAAAAAGCAGGCATCACTATGCGCCCCATCAAAGAAGCCCTGCGGGATACCATGGAACAATACGCACAAGCACTGAAGCAGGGAGAGAGCGATCCGGAGGGACCGAATCTGTGTTAAGAGAAAAACCGAGGGAAACCTCGGTTTTGAGATGAAGAAGGAAAGGGGAAAGGGTCAGGTCGTGTTATGTGCTTTTTGGTATAATCCTTTTGCATGGCAAGATCTTTACGCATTGAATATCCTGGCGCACTTTATCATGTCATGAGCCGTGGTAATGCCTATCAGGATATTTTTTGATGATAAAGATCGCCTGTTTTTTTGAAAAAGCACATAACACACCTGACCCTCATTTTACGAAAACGAATTTTAATTGGAAAAAAGCAAGAAGTTTTATATACTTTAATTAATTTGAACTTATTAAAGAGGTGGTATGGCAAACGAAAGAAAAACCGAAATAATCACAAGAGACCACTTTTCCAAATTTTTGGATTCTATTTATATTGAGGAACAACGCTCAGATAATCCAAAAATTGATAAGTTGTTAAAATCCGCCTCAAAAAAAGGCGGCGGAAAAGGTTATCCAGAATTTATAATCAGCTACAAAACCAATCCCGATTTACTAATTGTTATTGAATGTAAAGCAGATGTAACCAAACACGAAAGCAAAGATCGTGATAAATATGCGGATTTTTCGGTTGACGGTGCTTTGCTTTATGCTTCTTATTTATCAAAAGGATTTGATGTTTTAGCAATCGCAGTTAGCGGAGAAACAAAGCAATCATTAAAAGTTTCTCACTTTTTGCATTTGAGAGACGAGAAAAAAGCGACTCCAATTTTTGGAGATAAATTTTTATCCGTTGATGATTATTTGAACGGATATTTGAAAAGTCCTGAAAAATTTAGACAAGATTATAATTCGCTTTTGGATTTTACAAAGCAACTTAACGAAAAATTACATACTTACAAAATCCTTGAAAGCCAAAGAAGTTTGCTAATAAGTTCAATTTTGATTGCTTTAGAAAATACTGCTTTCAAAAGATCTTATGCTTCGCATAAAAAACCTGAAAACCTTGCAGTTTCTCTTATTCAAACAGTTTCTGATGAATTGGAAAGTGCAAATATTACAGGCAAAAAATTAGAAAATCTAAATACTCAATTTAGCTTTATCAAAACAGATACTTCTTTGTCTAAAAAAGAAAATGTTTTGAAAGAAATTATTGACGAGATTGACGAAAACATAAATGCTTTTATTAAAACGCACAGATATTTTGATGTTTTAGGACAGCTTTACATTGAATTTTTAAGATATGCAAACAGCGATAAGGGTTTAGGAATTGTTTTAACACCTCCACACATTACAGAACTTTTTGCAGATTTGGCACAAGTCAATAAAAATTCTATTGCTTACGATAATTGTACTGGTACAGGTGGATTTTTGATTAGTGCAATGAAAAAAATGATCGCAGATGCAAAAGGTGATGAAACAAAAATCAAAGAAATAAAATCAAAACAGCTTATCGGAACTGAATATCAATCGCATATTTTTGCTTTGGCGGTTTCAAACATGTACATCCACCAAGACGGAAAAACAAATATTATAAATGGTAGTTGTTTTGATGAAGAAGTTATTGAAGAAGTAAAATCAAAAAAGCCAACTGTTGGCTTTTTGAATCCGCCTTACAAATCAAATAAAAAAACTGATACCGATGAATTAGAATTTATTTTGAACAATTTGGAATGTTTAGTTGACGGCGGAACTTGTGTTGCGATTGTGCCAATGCAAAGTGCTTTGGCAACAAGCGGTAAGGTATTAGAACTAAAAAAGAAACTTCTCGAAAAACATACCTTACAAGCAGTTTTATCAATGCCAGATGAATTATTTTTTAATTCAAAAGTTAATGTTGTTTCTTGTGTCATGGTTTTTACAGCACACAGACCACACCCAAACCACAAAGAAACATATTTTGGTTATTACAAAGATGACGGTTTTGTAAAAAGAAAAACAAAAGGCAGAATTGACGCTTATGGAAAGTTTGAAATTTTAGATGATCAAAAAAATCTAATTGGAGGAATTAAGAAAAAATGGCTCACAAATTTTGAAAACAGAAAGGCTGAAGCTGGATTTAGTGTGAATCAAATAGTCACTGCCGATATGGAATGGGCTACGGAAGCCTACATGGAAACAGATTATTCAAACTTGAAAGACGAAAACTTTGAAGACACTATTTTAAACTATGTAACTTTTTTGCATAGCAATAAACTTTTAAACAAAGAAAATCATGACAACTAAACAAACAGAGGGGAAAATTTATTTGGCAAAATTAAGAGATGATTACGGACAAGGAATCAATGATTTTGTGATAAAAACTTTAGAAATTACAATGGACGAAAGGGATATTTATTTTGTGAGAAATAAAGACGGAGTAAATGCTTGGCATTGTGGAAGTTTGTCAAAAACAGATTATAGAATTGTAGAAATTATGGAAAAAACCTATGAATAACTTAGCAAAAGTATCGGACTTATTTACCGTTAAATACGGTAATAGCTTAGAGCTGATAAATTTAGTTCAATGTAAGAGTACAGATAAAAATGCTGTGCCTTTTGTTTCTCGTACAGAAAAAAATAATGGTATTTCTGCTTTTGTTGAAGAAGAATTGGATATTGATAAAAATTCTGCCCATACTTTAACCGTAGCTGTTGGAGGATCTGTGTTGTCTACTTTTTACCAGCCACTACCATTTTACACAGGGTTTCATGTTTTAGTGCTTGAGCCTAAAGAACAAATGAGTGTAGTAGAAATGCTTTTTTATGCAAAATGTATTAGTGCAAACAAATATAAATACAACTATGGAAGACAAGCAAATAAAACACTAAAAAATATCTTAATTCCTTCTCAAATTCCAGAAGAATTAAAAAATAAACTCACTACTTATCATAAAAAACTAGAAAAAAGCATTTCTCAAAAACCTTTGGTCGATAAAAAAATAAAATTAGAAGTTGATAAATGGGAAAAGTTTGAATTAAAGGAATTATTTAAACTTCAAGGTAGCAAAACAACACCACTGCTAGAATTGGAAGAATACGGACATGGCAAATATCCTTATGTAACAACTCAAGCGACAAATAATGGGATAGACGGCTTTTTTGATTTTTATTCAGAAGACGGAAATATTTTAACCGCAGATAGTGCTGTTTTAGGGTATTGTTCTTATCAAGCGTTATCTTTTTCGGCGAGTGATCATGTAGAAAAATTGATACCTTTATTTAAAATGAATAAATATATAGCAATGTTTTTAACAACAGTTTTAAATTTAGAACAATACAGGTATAACTATGGCAGAAAATGTAGCCAAGACAGAATGAAAAAAATAAGCATAAAATTACCAAGCAAAAACGGAAATCCTGATTTTGATTATATGGAGAATTACATTAAATCTTTATCTTATTCCTCGAGTTTATAATAAGTTTTGTGCATTTGTAACGGGTCTGGATATTGGATATTTGGTATTATGAGAAGGTGTGATAAGACCCTTAAGTATCGAATATCCTGGCGTCCTCTATCATGTCATGAGCCGTGGTAATGCCTGTCAGGATATTTTTTGATGATAAAGATCGCCTGACCTTTTTGAATAAGAGTTAATACAACCCGACCCCGTTGCGTTGCTTAGTGAGCGAATATGTTAAACTTCTTTTATGAGAGGTTGAGTCATTTATTTAAGTTGGTGACATCATTTACACCGTATGGAAAATAGCCATTTTAAGAAAGCTGTTGTATCGCACAAATTCCTTGCGCAAGAAAGAACGCTACTTGCTAATGAGCGAAACACATTAGCGTATATCAGAACAGGATTTTCAGCGTTTGTTTTGGGCATTGCATCCCTGAAGTTCTTTGAGGGCGATATTTTTTTTCTTTATGCTGGATGGGTTGCCGTGGTGATTGGAGTATTGTTTATTTTGTTTGGGTTGGTTTATTACCCTCTACGCAAAAAAAGATTAAGTCCTATTAGGATGAATACTCTTTGTGTCATATTGACACACGTGTATGGATACACTTGGACCGGAACAACGAGAACGTAGTGAGTTGTATCGTGAAAAACGAGAGTTTTCGCCTTTGATGGAAAAACAGATTTTAGAACGAATGGGGAAAGGGAAGGAACGGTTTCCTGATATCATCACGTGCCCAAAGAGATCATGTCGGAGTCCGATAAAGGTAAACGTTGAAGTGGAACACGTTGACCTCGTCTGTCCTCTCTGCGGTTGGAAGAAACGGATATATAAACAGACGCAGGATACATAAGTCCTGCTTTTTATTGACGTATTTTAGTCAAACACGTATGCTTTTCGCGTATGAAAGCACTTATTGCGGCCGGGGGTCATGCGACTCGTTTGCGGCCTATTACTTGGACTCGAAATAAGCATCTGATTCCAATGGCGAACAAGCCGATGCTTTGGTATGTTTTGAAAAAGATCACGGATGCTGGGATTAAAGACATTATTATCAATGTGAATCCGGGGGAGGTAACGCTCATGAGTGACGCGCTTGGGGATGGGTCAGAGTTTGGAGCCAAGATTACCTATTTAGAACAGAAGGGTGGGGCCAAAGGATTGGCACATGTGGTCGCCAATGCTGAGGAGCATTTGAAAGGAGAACGGTTCCTGTTTTTTCTTGGGGACAATATTATTCTCGGAAGCATTAATCGTTTTGTTGAACGATTTCAGGATGAGCAACTTGATTGCATGATTGCTCTTTCACATGTCAAAGACCCTCATCGGTTTGGTGTGCCGGAGTTTCATGAAGATGGAACGCTCAAGTGCACGGTTGAAAAACCGGAACATCCACCGTCATCGTTTGCTGTGACTGGAATTTATCTTTTCAATGAACAGTTCTTTGATGCGTTTAAGACGATTAAACCATCTCATCGCGGGGAGTACGAGATTACAGACGTGATCACTTGGTACATTCAAAACGCCAAGACAGGTCATGAGGAAATTACCGGTTGGTGGAAGGATACAGGAACACCAGACGCTCTGATTGAGGGGAATGCGCTCATCATGGATGACATGAAACGAGAAGAATTCTGCGTTGAGTGTGAGCCTCACGAAGATGCACAGATCCAGGGGCCAGTCAGCATTGGAAAGAACACCACCGTGAGTGCTGATTGTTTGATCCGTGGACCTGTCGTGATTGGAGACAACTGTAAAATTAACAGTAGCTACATCGGACCTTACACAGCGATCGGGAACGACGTGAGCATCAACGAGACAGAAGTCGAGCACTCCATCATTTTTGATGGTGCACAGATTGATACCACGCGCCGAATCGTCAACAGTCTGATTGGTCTCAATGCAACGCTCGTGGACTATAAGCGTTCGCATCCAAAGACAGGGCATCGACTAGTGGTGGGGGATAACAGTATTGTGGAGTTATAAAAAACTGGTGTAGGGATTTGTCCCTACACCAGTTTTTTGTTGTCTCAGTTCTGTTACCGCTGCAGTCGGCGAGAGAAGATGCCTGCCGTTTCCTCCAGTGTCCCAAGGATCGAAAGGATTTTACCATCCTGATTTATCCAAAAGGTTTCTAACGTTCCACTCGCAAGCTCAACAACTTCATGTCCGTCACGCATGTCACGCTCAAGTGAGCGCAGACTTGTTGTTGTTGAATACAGAATTGCATCACCAAGAGGATACCAGAGAACAGACTGCACTCGGTCACTTTGTCGGGTCAGGGTTTGCGTTGTATGTGAACTACGGGTGTAGACCTCAAGGTCGAATCCATCTGTGAATACCAAGCGGTCACCGTCCTTACTCCAGTCCCAAGAATAAGCCTCTTCATTGAGAAGAATCGGCTGATCTTGGCTTGAGAGATCTACTAAGATGAGGCGATGGCGGTCAAGATCTTCAAGCAGAGCAAGACCGCTCGGTGCAGTACGGAATTGATAAGAGCCCACAGGAAGATAGGTCAAAATAGTGGCTGTTTTGTCTTGATACCGTGAGAGCACCATGCGATCAGAGGCTGACGAGAGAATAAGATCCTCGTTCTGATGCATGATGGTTTCCGCATTGTAAGAAACAAGCTCAACCTCTTGTGTGCTGAGACTCACCCGATAGACAACCTCTGCTTGTTCCGCATAGAGGTAGTCATCTTCTGCGACATCCCACCAGAATTTGGATGCGCGTTCTAGAGTCGTTGGGACAGAAAGCGTTTCTCCTGTTGCAACCGTGATCAAAGAAAGCGTCTCAAGGGAGGACCCATTCTGAAAGAGAGCGATCGTTGTTCCTTCTTTGGACCAACGAATTGCGTAATCAGCTCCCGCTGCTTCTGTGATGCGTGCGAGGAGTCGCTCGGATTGAGTACTCGGATCTGTGACCCAGAGTTCTATCCAGGACCCTTCGCTGATCAAGTACGCCAACTGGTCGCGGTGAGGGGAAAGAGAATAAAATGAGACCGTGCGACTTTCTTGATTCTCAAACGTAGAATCAAGAAAAAGAAGAGCGTTTGCGATAAAGGTTGTCTCTCGGCTTTTTATTTCAAGAATTTTTTCCCACGAGGTATATCCACTTCGTTGTAAGGTGATGAGATGTTCTCCAGGGAACACATCGTCGAATACAGTGGGTGTGCGATCAGATTTAAGAACCCCATCGATGAGCACTGTTGCTCCGCGTGGAATACTCGTTGCATTGAGCACGCCTGTATGGGTAATGCGACCCGCCATCACATCAAGACGATACCCCGCAGTATAAAGGACAATCACCGGCGCAGAAACTAAAAACATCAGCAAAAAACTGAAAAAAAGAATAGTGCGCCACGTGCGATTCATACGCCGTCATTGTACGGATCAATAGAGTTTGGGACAAGGTGTGTGTCTTTTATGGCGAGGATTTTCAATTGACTCAGGCGTAACTGAGCGGTATCCTGTACGCATCTATGATGAAACAACATTCACATTTTCCGTTATCCATAAAATTACTCGCAGGGGGGCTTCTCGTCACGATGGCATTCAGCATCGGTTTTTTTGTTGGAGATGCACGTGCGACAAGAAGTATCGTTCCAGCAGGTGAAGGAATGGTGTCCGGTATTGGTGAAACCCCAACGTACTTGGCTGATGATGTTGATTTTAAAGATTTCTGGGACGTCTGGAATTTTGTCAAAGACGAATTTTACCGACAACCAGTTTCTGATAAGGATCTCTACTATGGCTCTTTGAAAGGGCTCCTTTCCGGTCTTGAGGATCCCTATTCTGTCTACTTCGATCCAGAGGAGGCCTCAGCATTTACGGCAAGCCTGGAGGGGTCATTCGAAGGCATTGGTGCTGAGATTGGTATTCGAGATGAACAGCTACAGATCGTTGCCCCGCTTGATGGTTCCCCAGCTGAGCAGGCTGGACTCCTTCCTGGGGACTGGATTGTGCTTATCGATGGCATAGAAACGATTGGGAAAACGGTTGAAGAGGCGGTTACGCAGATTCGAGGAGAAAAAGGCACCGAAGTGGTTCTGACGATTGCACGCGACGGCGCAGAGTCACTCATGGAAATTCCTATTACTCGTGACAAAATTGTGATTGACAGTGTTCGGTGGGAAATAGACGAAAATAACATCATGTTGATCGGAATTTCAACATTCAATCATGACACGACAGAGCTGTTTAATGAGGCCGTGCAGGAAGCTCTTGCCAGTAATGTGGATGGGGTCATTCTTGACCTCAGATCAAATCCAGGTGGACTGCTCACAACCGCAATCAACATTGCTTCTTCTTGGGTGGGGTATGACACGGTTGTCATTGAGCGCACACGGGATGAATCCACATCCTACGATGGTTTGATTGCTCCACGCATGCAAACACTCAAGACGGTTGTCTTGGTTGATGGAGGGTCTGCGAGTGCTTCAGAGATTGTGGCCGGTGCGCTCCAAGATTATGAGTACGCCACGGTTGTTGGTACACAGACATTTGGAAAGGGATCGGTCCAAGATTACCGTGAACTTGAAGATGGTTCAGCACTTAAAATCACGACCGCAGAGTGGTACACGCCAAACGGCCGTACCATCAACGAAACAGGTATCGCACCGGATATTGAAGTCGCCTATACCCTTGAAGATTATGAGGCCGGTTTAGACCCTCAGTTTCAGACAGCTATTTCTGTGATCCAAGGGACGTATGTCAGCGAAGAACCGAGCGAAGAAACAGAAGCATCCGCCGAATAAGGCGCGAGGAAAAACAGAACGCGCTGAGCAGGAAGTCTCAGCTGGTGGTGTTGTGTTTCGTCGTTCTGGCAGTGGTGTGTCCTTTGCGATGATGAAGGACACGTATGGCAAGTGGACGTTTCCAAAGGGGCACGTTGAAACAGGGGAAGATTTGGAGGAAGCAGCTGCACGGGAAACGCTTGAGGAGCTTGGACTGCGAGAGATTTGTTTCTGGGATGAACTCGGGAAGATTGATATTTGGTTTCGTGACCGCTACCAAAAAAAAGGGAAGTTGATTCACAAAGATATCCACTACTTTTTGTTTGAAACACCCTCTGGCTCAACGCTTTTTCCTGATCCAAAGCAACATGCCATGGGGGCTAAATGGGTCCCACTCAGTCGAGTCTTACAGCGGTCGAGTTACGAGGATATGAAGCCGATCGTTGAACGGGCGGTTCAGATGGTACAGAAATTGTCCCACTAGGGGACTGTTCCAAAATGAGCGATCTTGCCACGTTCAGGCACCCAGGCATCACTTCAACGTCCGATTGAGGACGTCTTCAGCGATGCCAGCCCGAACGTGGCAATCTCATCTCATTTAGGAACAGTCCTACTCAGTTGCCTCTTTTGTTGAATGCGCTAGAGTAGTTAGGTATGCGAAATATTGTCTTTAGTGGGCGCGTTGAGCGCGGTGAGGGAATGGCAACCCGTCTTGGATGTCCGACGGCTAACATTGCGATTGAACAAGGAGTGGTGATCCCAGGCCTCGGGGTTTATGTCGGCGAAGCGGAGGTTGATGGTGCGCGTTACGCAGCCCTTATTTGCATCAATGATGGAAGAACAGGGTATCGACTAAAGATGGAGGTTCATCTTTTAGATGTGTGTAAGGACTTGGTTGGTAAGCATATGAAGGTGGTTGTATTAGAAAAGTTGCGAGGTCTTATTCCGTTTTCGGATGAAGCACAGATGAGTGAAAAAGTTAAACAAGATCTTGTAGATGCAAAGAAGTGGTTTGTGGAGCATTCTGCAGTCAGCTAACGGCTCCGGCCGATTTTTTGTATGAAGCGCGTTTTCATTGTGCATTGTTGGGAGGGGAATCCAGACTACTGTTGGTATCCAAGTGTGAAAGCAGACCTTGAGAAGCAAGGGTTTCAGGTCAATGTTCCAGCCATGCCAGAGACAGCGATGCCAAAGCAATCTTTGTGGGTGCCTAGACTCAAGGAGCTCATTGGGCGACCAGATGCAGACACGTTTCTCGTTGGACATTCCATCGGATGCGCAGCCATTATGCGGTATTTGGAGCAGCTTGGTGATGGGCAGGAGGTTGGCGGTGTGGTCTTTGTTGCAGGGTTCACAGACGACCTCGGCTTTCCAGAGATTCATAATTTTTTTGAAACTCCATTAAATTTTTCAAAGATTCGATCGTCTAGTCGTGGGTTTATCGCCATCCATTCCGACAATGATCCCTTTGTAGATCTGCATTATTCTGAGGTTTTAAACGAGCAGCTTGGTGCTGAAATTGTGCTAAAGTCAGGTAAGAAACACTTCTCTGGCCCTGTGGATAATGAGGAGAGCTGTGTGGAGTTAAGAGAGGTGGTTGAGGCTGTTGTGGCGTTTGCAAAATGATGAGATATTCCCAAAAAATTGACCCCATGTTAATATAGCCCCTGTAAACATTAAGTTTTCCACAGGAATCGTCTAAAACTGACATACGCCAGGAGTGGACGTTCCGGAACATACGTTATGGCAAAATTGACAAAGAGCCAGTTCATGGCTGCCTTCGGTGAGCTTCTCGGTGTCTCTAAGAAAGAGGCTAACGACAAGTGGGATCAGTTCGTTGAAATGGCCCTCCGAGAAGTTCGCACCAACGGCGAGTTTCCACTTCCAGGTCTTGGTAAGCTTGTGAAGAAGGAGCGTGCAGCACGCATGGGTCGCAACCCAATGACAGGAGAATCTATCCAAATTCCTTCAAAGACCGTTGTAAAGTTCCGCGTAGCAAAGGCTGCAAAGGAAGCAGTGCTCTAAGAAGATTCAAACTAAAAACCACCCCGAGCTTGTCGAAGGGTGGTTTTTTGTTTGGGTACTGACGACACAGCTCAGTCTAGTGAAAGGTCAAGAGAATATACGCGGCGTTTGCAATGAGGTCTGCATCGAGGAGATTTTGAACACGCTCGGCCGTGCTAGGTCGCAGTCCTTCTGTGGTAAGAATCACTTCAGCTACAGCCTCAGCCTGTTCGCGCTCTCCCGCATAAAGGAGTGCGGTCATGTACATGAGCTGCGACTTGAGGATAGAAGGTTCTTGGTCAAGGATTTTTTTTGTGAGCACCACTGCCTCATCAGCTCTTCCCAGTTCAATCAAAATACTTGCGAGTGCCCAGTGGGGGTCTGGGTGCTGTGGGTTTTGTTCAATGGCTTTTTCGAGTGTGTCGATCGCCTCTTGAAAGGCATTTCGATCGAAGTAGCGCCCCTCGGCTTGCTTTGAGAGGGCGAGTTCAAGATACGCACGGAGGTAGTTTGGCGACTCGTTAATTGTCTCCTCAAGCGCTGTGTGAATGAGGTCGAGTTCTTGTGTGAGTGTGTCTTCCACACCCAACACAAGATCAGAATCCGTTTTCCATACAGAAGAAGCCACTTTGAAGGCAACAAGGATTCGTCGAATGTCCTCTCCTTGTGGTGAACCGTATAACGCACGTTCCAATTGAATCATGCGCGCCTCGTGAGATGTGGACTTCACAACACCTGAAACGGCGAGATTTGCTCGAAAGGGTTGGATGAAAAAGACAAAAAAGATAACTGGGAAGACGATGGTGGCCACCCAAGGGACGATGTGTGAGAGAGGTCTCCCAGGTTTCAGATCTTTAGCTAAGAACTGTTCATGCGTTGTTGCAGAGGTGAAAGCGAGTGTGAGAATCCAAAGAAATAGCACGAACTCGCTGTCGACAGAGGTAATCGCTTGAACAAGATACGTAGCAAGTGTTGTAAGGATAACGGTGAGAGCGATGGGGGGGATCCATTTTTTGCGATAGCCCTTTATGATGGTGAGAACAACACCCACATGGATGGCGAGAAAGGCGAAAAGCCCAATGAGTCCTGAGTCAATAAGCAAGTCTAGGAATTTATTATGGGCTCGATCAATCCACATGCCGTTTCCGCAGGCTTCTGTGCCTAGGCAGGGGTTGAAGTATTCAAGTGAAACGTATTGAAAGTTTTCAAGGCCCCAGCCAAGCAGGGGTCTTTCCTGGATGCCCTTCCATGCCATTTCCCAAAGCACAAAGCGAGATCCTGTTGAGTGCCCCACAAACATCTCTTGGATAAAGCTACCAGGTTGGAAGGCGAGAACGACAACAATAAAAAATCCAAGGATTAAGAGGCTAAGGAGGGTGTACCCCATGTTGTTTCGTGATTTGGATTTGTGCGTGATGGCACTGAGAGCCAGGAAGAGCACACAGCCACCCAGAAAGGCATAGATCGCCGCATGGGTTTTGATGAGGAGGAGTGTCAGTACGAGGAGTGCGATGGCGATGGTGCCGAATTGTTTGGTTCGTTTTGGATGGTCTCCAAGGGCAAGGTAAGCTGCGAAAAAAATGTGGAATAAGATGTATCCTGCAAGGAACGAAGAATTTCCAAACGTTGAGCCGCCGGCATCTGAGGGGAGAATATGAATTCCTGCACGGGCGAGGATCTGAAAGGCTCCGACGAACAAGGCAACAGCTGTTGTGACCACAAAGAGTTTTCGCCAATCGGCCTGTGTTTGGAAGATCTGTGAGATGACAAAAAAAGCGATCCCCAAGTGGATCCACATAAGGAGGCCTGTGATGCGGTCAATGCTTGCCCAGAAGCTAAAGGCGGGATCAATCCCTGTGAGCGATGTAAGACCCAAGAGACCCACAAAAAGGAAGAGAAGGAGACTCACAAGGTCAAAGCGCGGGGCGTACTCCGTGTGTTTATGGGCAAGCCAAAGGTAAAGAACAAGCAAAATCTCAGTGAAGGCAATCATGAGGTATGCCTTGGTCGATGTATAGAAGAACATCAAGCTTGGATGGAACAAGAGGGGGGTGAGGAGGATAGCAAATACTGTGAGTTGTGCTGCACCAAGCAGCGAAAAAGGTTTGAGTTTCTTCATAACATTTCGTTCAGTTTACTGAATTTTTATTGAAAATGAAAGAGAAAGTGATTATTTCTGTTACACTGTTGCTATGAAAGACCAGAAGAAAGAAAAAGCGATCCTTATTGATCTTATTCATCCACGGATGGATAAGCGTGATGCTCTTGATCGTATGGAGGAGCTCGAGGAACTGGTGAATACCTTTGGAGGTCTTGTGATTGTCAAAGCCTGGCAAAAACGTTTTACTCCACACCCGAAGACGTTTATTGGCACAGGAAAGGTGAAGCAACTTGGAGAGGAGGCGGGGGAACTTGGGGCAAGCATGGTGATCATCAATGCACAACTTAAGCCTCGACAGCTCTATGAGATCTCAGAGGTACTCAGACCATTTAGGGTGAATGTCTGGGATCGGATTGATTTGATCCTGAAAATATTTGCGAAGCACGCACGTACAACAGAGGCAAGACTAGAGATCGAACTTGCGAGCGTGCGACACATGGGACCGCGCATTTTTGGAATGGGCATGGAGCTCTCTCGTC
>Ga0210044_10002316_pt1 | contig 28509 bp, 22 predicted proteins | sample CryGey13umfilter_2_FD_183959 | JGI IMG/M metagenome (GOLD analysis project Ga0210044, IMG submission 183959) | Groundwater microbial communities from aquifer in Utah, USA - Crystal Geyser 4/9/14 3 um filter (SPAdes) (version 2) | ecosystem: Environmental > Aquatic > Deep subsurface >... | reverse complement strand
GGCTTTGTTATACGCAGGTCGAGGTCGCCTCGCCGAACCAGCTCGCCAAAGTTTTCGATATCGTCCTTGAAGAAGATGTCACTTAGGTTCTGAACCAAGTAGTAGAAGGTCATAATCATAAGAACCTCTCCCTTCCCCCAGCCGGCAAGGTCTGGTGTGTGGCTGAAGATCACCTCGATCAGTAGCGCGTAGGCAAAGACCCACATTCCCATCAAAAGCATCGAGATAAGGAAGCTCGCGCGGTAGGTCAGCAGCCTTTTAAAGTTAAGGTCGCAGAGCTTACTGAAGATGATGAAGGTGTGTCGCATAAAGGAAGATCTTATCGCCCGTGCACTATCGTCCAACGGCCTCGAAGTGGCGGACGCCGCGCCTGTAGAGGAACCACATGAGCAGGCCTATAAGGCTAAGGTAAAGCCACTGAAGCCCAAGCTGGGGCAGAAACGTTAGGGGGTCGGCCGGGTTCTGAAAGACCTTCGCCGGGAAGTAGAAGATAAAAGCGAAGGGCAGGTTGAGGACGATCTCCTTAAAGGGCTCGGGAAACAGGTCGAGGGGTATCATCATGCCCGAGAAGATGGTCAGAATGCCAAAGTAGATGAAGGTGAGGCGGTTACTGCTCGTGATCCAGAAGGCGCTTAGTGCAATGATCCCCACGATGAAGAAGTTGAGGAGGTAGGCCCCGATCATACTCAGAATTGCGATCCCCAGGCGTGTAGCCGTTAGCCCGGGAAGTTCTCCGACAAAAGCTATGACGACCCCAAAGAGGAGGAAGGTTAGGATCGTCCGGAAGGCATTACGTGTCAGCTCATGGACCATTCTCATCCCGACATAGTTGATGGGTTTGAGGAGGAAGTTCACGAAGTCGCCACGATAGATATCCATCGCCATTACAAACGAGACCCTCGAGAAGATAAAGCTCGAGAGAATCTGGACGACCAAGAAGTAGACCATTATTTCCGGGAAGGTGTAGCCGCCGACCGTTCCACCAGAGGCTTGTGCGACCGCCGCCCAGAGAAAGAGGGCTATAACGAGCCTGATACTCCAGCCAAATATTCCGATAAAAAACTCCGTCCGATACTCAATGGCGTCGAGCCAGCCGAGCCGCATAATGGAGAGGTATTTTGAAAACATTAGGGGGTATAGGTTTAGGCGACGGGTCGGGTATTCTTATTTTTTGCTATCATGCCGTATGAGCTGCGATGGCCTGTTCGAAGAAGTCGAGGACGTGGGCCTCAAGATGTACTCCCTCATGACTGTTTATGAGAACCAGGCCTGTGGGACTTGTAACGTTAATCTCGGTTACAAAGGTTCCAATCAGGTCTATTCCCGCGAAGACGATTCCCAGTTTGCGGAGGCGCTGTGCGATCGTGAGGCAGATTTCCTCTTCTTTTTCACTGAGCCTGGCGGCGGCACTCCTCCCGCCTGCGGAGATATTGCTTCGGTAGTCATCGATAGCCGCCAGCCGGTTGTGGACTCCCAGAATCTCCCCGTTGAGAACGAGGACACGTCGGTCGCCCTGACTTATCTCGGGCAGAAAGCGCTGAGCCATAACATAGCGCTGCTCCCCACGGGTCATTGTCTCTAGAATGACATTGCGGTTCTTGTCATCCTTGTGCAGGACGAAAATATTGCTTCCCGCAAAACCGTCAAGCGTCTTGAGGACGATCGTCCCCTGTGTCTCTTGGAAGGCGCGGAGCTCGGCCTTTTTCTTGGCAACAATAGTCTCGGGGATGAGTTCGGGGAAGAGGAAAATTCCCATCTTCTCACTAAACTCGCGGAGCCCCGAAGGCTTGTTGAAGATGAGCGTCTTTTCCTCATCCACTAGAGAGAGGATGTAGGTCGCCATAATGTAGTCCATGTTGAAGGGCGGATCTTTGCGCATGAAGATAAGCTCCATCTCATCAAGAGGGCGCTTCGTCTCCTCTGACTCCTGCCACTCAAACTCTGCCGGGTTAGTTATATTCAGTCTGCGCATCGGTGCCGTCGGTCGAGAGCCAGCCATCATCAGCTCATCGATGGTAGTCGTCCAGACCTCGTGGCCCCGTCGCTGTGCCTCGGCCATGATGACGAAAGTCGTATCCGTCTCAAAGTGAAAGGTCGGAAGGGGATCGATGATAAAGAGGAGTTTAGATCTCATGAAGTGGGATAGAGTTAATTTCACAACCGGCTGCCAGTGAGGCAATGCGAGCAGTATACTTGTAGACCATGCTGAGGCAGTCCATGTCACAGGCCTTCTCGTAGACGTTTTCATAGCCTGTTAGCTCGTGGAAGCAGAGCTTACTGAAACGCATGCCCGGCTGATTCAGGTTCCCGCGCTCATCAACGGAGTCGTGAAGGCGGAAGAAGCCGCCACAGGCTTGGTTGTTTACAAGGTAGACGACCGGCTCGGCGACGAGTCCTTGAAAGCGGTCGACGGTAACGAGCCCCTCTTGAATAATGAGGCTCGTTACGGACTGACTTCCTTTGCCCGTTTTCATGTTTTTGCGCTGCTTCTTATTCAGCTGAAGAAACTCATCGCCCGAGTGGGCGGTCATGATGGCCATACCGTAGGTTCCCGCATTGTTTTTGACAAAGACGAAGGGCTCATCTGAAACTCCGTGAGCGTGGTGCTTCTCTCGAATGATGGCAAGGAGGCGGTCAACTTCTGCGGCCAACCGCTCGGTGCTCGAGCTCTCACTGAGATTCAGCTCGTCAACCATACTGAACTCTGCAAGCATGAGCCAAGGGTCGATCTCGATGTGCTCCGCAAAGTTTTCGATGAACTTCCGGTAGTGGGTGAAGTGGTCGCTCTTTTTCCTTCTGTGCCAGCCAATATGCGGAGTGGGAACCATGGGCTGTTTGACCCGTCTAATGACCTCGGGGAGGCCGGCTGAGAAGTCGTTGTTGATCAGGATGAGGTCGGGGAGGAAGGTCGAGGTCTGGAGTTTGCCGTTCTTCTCGGCAGCACGAGCGATCGTCACCTTCTTGCCCGAAGCGTTCTCGAAAAAGTTTTCTTCAGCGGGTAGATCCGTGGATAAGCTCCCCACGACAACCTCTATGCCCGCCGCCTCAACAATAGATTTGAGTGCGTGCAGATGGTCGAAGTAGAAGAGATTCCGGGTGTGTTCCTCGGCCAAAATCAGGATCTTTTTTATCTCGCCACGGCCTCCGAGCAGCTTTCGGTCGATTCCGGGCGCGCTAAGAGCCTCCTTGAAAAGCCGAGTCGCCTCGCGCTGGAAGCTGGGGCAGAGGTTATTAAAGCCTGCGGGGAAGATGTTCGTGTCTACCGGAGCGATCTTGTATCCGGCATTCCTCAAGTCCACCGAGGCATAGATAGGCTCGGAGCCGATCTGGCTCTCGTAGTAGGAAAACCACTCCTGAATTTTAGAGTCATGTTTTTTGAACTGTTCGACAAGGTAGGGAAGCATGCCTCAAGTATACCGTGCTGGCGGAAAACTTCGAGAGCTCTTCACTCTCTCACGGCCTTAGTGCGCACCGGCCGCTCCACTAAGATCATCACCGGCAAGAGCCTCGGCCACACGCTGTTTGCGCGCTCGTCTGGCTGCAACTCTCTTTGCCAGCTCCGCATCCTTTGCAGGACGATCGATTCCAAAGAAGGCATCCCAGACACGCTGTACGGCTGCGGTTGTTCTGCTCGTAACACGTCCGGGGATGCTGGTGGCATAGTCAATTGTTCCCCCGACGGCCTTACTTACTGCACTGTTTGTTCTCTCTACGACATCACCAACCCGTCTGAAGGGACCGGTCCCCTTCTGCTCAAAGCCCATGCGCTGGGCGGCTTCAGCTAACTCTCCGGTAACCTGTCCGTACGTTGCATCCACGGCTCCGCCAACCGCGCCCTTTACGCGTCGACTAACAAAACCGGTTACACCTTTAACACCTTTCCACAGACCACGTCCAAGCGCTTTTGGCCCCTCAACGATGAGGCGCCCTTTTTCAGCTTTACCTGACTCTACTTTTTCTTCTGCATTTTCTGCCATGGGTGTAGTACTAAATAGTATTCAAGCCTCTCAGTTGAATATAATAGCACTTTAGGCTAATTATGTCAATTACTGCTCCTCGCACTGCAGCTCTATCAAACCTGTTAGGCGGCACTCTTGCCCAGGTAGGCTTAAAGACCTCCTCGACAATCTTTGGAGCCAGGCCGATCGAGGGCTCATCAAGAAGAATGAGTCGTGGTTTGAGGATGAGAGCGCGGCCCAGAGCGAGCATCTGCTGCTCTCAACCCGACATCAGCTTGGCCTTCTGCTGACGGCGCTACTTCTCATAAACGTAGTCGATAGCGGCTGTTACGGTCTCTCTGTCACTCATAATGTAGCCCCCCATCTTGAGGTTCTCCTCAACGGTCATGCTCGGGAAGATCGCGCGGCCTTGGGGGACGTAGCAGACACCGCGGGGAAGGGGACTTTATCTGGACAGAGAGCCCGATAGCGGAGGAGGTGGTCTAGAATGACGATCGCCGCCATGCTCTCCGCAACAGGTATAAAGCGGGGGATTATGCAGGGGTCGTGTCGCCCGCCCACTTCGAGCGTGATCGGGTTTCCATGGGCATCCACCGTCTTCTGCTCTTTGTTTATGCTGGAAGGGGGCTTGACCGCTATGCGCATGACGATATCCTGGCCGGTTGTAATGCCTCCGGCGATCCCGCCCGCATCATTTTTAGCCAGTCCGATGCCCGCCTCGCTCTCCTTATCGGCAACAAATGTGTCGTTATTTTCCGAGCCCTTTTTTGTCGCCACGTCGAATCCCGCGCCGAACTCAATCCCCTTTACCGTTGGAATAGAGACGATCGCCTTGGCCAGGTCGGCATTGATCTTGTCGAAAACCGGCTCACCCAGACCCACGGGCGCGTTTTGGATCAGGAGCTCGACGATCCCACCAACCGAGTCACCCTCCTCTTTTGCCTTGAGGACAAGCTCCTCCATAAGGGGGGCCTTGTCGGGGTCTGCCGTCCGAACTAGATTCTTCTCAATGGTGCTGAGGTCTATTTTTTCAGCTCGAATCTCCCCGATCTGCCTGCTAAAGGCGATCACGCTGATCCCCAGCTGGCCCAGAATCTGTTTTGCAATGGCACCGGCCATAACGCGTGCTGAGGTCTCGCGGCCCGATGAGCGGCCACCGCCACGGTAATCTCTGATGCCATACTTCATCTGCCAGGTGTAGTCGGCGTGGCCGGGTCTGAAGACGTCTTTGAGCTTACTGTAGTCCTTTGACTGCTGGTTGGTATTCTCGATCATAAGGGCGATCGGCGTTCCGAGGGTTACTCCCTCAAAAATGCCCGAGAGTACCTTCACCTTGTCTCCCTCGTTTCGGGGCGTCGTAATATCCGACTGGCCGGGCCGCCGGCGATCCATCTCATGCTGAAGAAGCTCAAGATCGATCGGGAGGTTGGGAGGGCAGCCGTCGATAACACAGCCAAGGCCGGCTCCGTGTGACTCGCCGAATGTTGTTACCCGAAAAAAGAGACCAAAGGTATTACCCATTGGTCTCAGTATAGTTCAGCTAGTTTAGTCGGGCAAGGAGCTGTCTTACTCAGCCGTCTCTTCCTTGGGAGCCTCCACTTCAGGAGCAGTCTCATCGGCGGCTGCCTTTGCTCCCATAGCACGCTCCAAAACCTCAGCCGGAACCTCTTTCTCCTTGTATACCTTTGGTGCCTTCTTATCGGCGGTACGCTTCTCTTTCTCGGCCTTAAGGGCCTCTGCGCGCTTTCGCTTGAGCTCAAACTTATCAACACGACCGGCAGTATCAACGAGCTTCTGCTGACCTGTGTAGAAAGGGTGGCACTGTGAGCACAACTCAGTCTTGAGCTCTTTCTGTGTGGAGCCGACCGTAGTCGTGCTGCCGCATGAGCAGATAACGGTTGCTTCTGTGTAGTAGGTGGGATGTATAGCTGTCTTCATGGGAGTTCGTTAGGAGTTCTTGGATCTTTTTGCCGCCTTAGTGGGACGACGCTTACTATAGGTAACTATTCCCCAAATTGCAAGGGCTACAAGCAGGAGCAGAATGAGGAGCGAGATCCAAGGTACAGTGGGAGTAATAACATAGATGGCAAACTCCTTCTCACGTGACTCGCCTTTATCGTCTGTGAGTTTTACGGTTATGAGCTGACGGCCGGACTCGGCGAAACTTTGCTGGAGCTCAGCCCCCTTGCTCTCAACGCTGATACCGTTTATCTTCCACTCAACTTTGGTTATCTCTCCATCCGGGTCGCGGGAGTTACCCGTCTCAAAACGGATAGGGTCGCCGACGAAGGCTATCCTCTGAAAGGTCGTGCCTTCGGAGTCAATGACGATATCGGGACCTTGGTTGGAGTCATCGACGTCCTCATCTTTTGGGATTCCATCATTATCCGCGTCGAGGTCGCGCTCGTCGCTGATTCCATCACCGTCCGTGTCGAGCGTCTGGCTTGGGTCTAGAGGGAAGAGATCCTGAGGGTCGTTAACCCCATCACCGTCTGTATCCGCTTTGAAGGGATCGGTACCATAAGCAACCTCCTCAATGTCGCTCCATCCATCATTATCGTCATCGGGATCCTGGTTGTCTCCCACTCCATCTTTATCGTTGTCGAGTACCTCGTTTGCATTGAGTGGAAGGTTGTCCAGCTCATCTGGGGTGCCATCATTGTCATCATCAGGATCAGCGTTGTCCCCAACTCCATCGCCGTCAGAGTCGAGCCACTCGTTTTTATTTAGAGGGAAGGCATCCTGTGCGTCCGGCACGCCATCATTGTCATCGTCATCATCGTTAATGTTGGGAACTCCATCTCTATCGGTATCAGCCAGAACCGAGACCGCCTTACTCACCTCATTATTGTTAGGATTCTGATCTTTTCCATCGAATGAGACGATCGTCACGCGGAGATTCTGAGGGCCGGGGACGGGGGACCAGTCAACAAAGACCGTGTCATCTTTTCCCGCCACAACCGAGATCGGCTGGTCTGCTCCAATGGGGCTGTTGTTTGAGAGGAAGCGGACAAAACCCAGAAGGTCGCTCGTCCCCTCGTTGCGGACCGTCGCGTAAACTCGAACGGACTTTCCCTCGATCAGCGTTTGGGTAGAGAGAGAGACGTGAGCGTCATCAATTATCAAGTCGTTTGCGAAAACGCCCTGCGCCAAAGCGAGAGTAAGAAGACCGACAGTGAGCGAGGTGATTGATATTCGTTTCATGGTCTGACTATAGCACAACAGATAGAGAAATTCTTAGAGAAGTGCCTCTTGTTCTTCAGTCGTTTTGACCGGCTTCACAATAGGCTTACCCTCAGCGTCGACTTCGGTCTCTTCGTCAAATTCATGGGTGATGAGGGAGGTCGAGGCGACGTAGTCATTTTTTTCAAGACGCATAAGGTAAACCCCCTGAGTTGCACGCCCCTGAGAAGGAATGTCGTTGAGGTTGAGACGTATGACGACGCCACCCTTTGACACCATGATCAGGTCGGCTTCCTCTGCACCGGAAGAAAGCACCTTTGCTCCAATGATCTTTCCGGTCTTGGCTGTCACACGAGCCGTCTTTACGCCGCTTCCTCCACGTCCCTGCAGGCGGTAGTTGCTAATCTTCGTCGACTTGCCAAGACCATTCTGCATGATGATGAGAACCTCGGCATTCTCGGGATCGCGAACGACATCCATATCGACACAGTAGTCCTCGCCCTTGGTTCTAATACCTCGGACACCCATGCTGACGCGTCCCATCGGGCGGACGTCATCTTGATTAAAGCGGATGCTCTTTCCATCTGATGTTGCCATGAAAATCTGCTCGCCCTCGTTGAGCTCACGAACCCACTCGAGTGCATCGTCGTCGCGAAGCTTGATGGCGATCAGTCCGTTTCGGCGGACATTTGAGAAGTCAGTTACCGGTGTTTTCTTGATGGTGCCTTTGCGGGTTGCCATACAGAGGTACTGGCCGGTGAACTTCTCGGGAATGTTAAGAATAGCGGTAACAACCTCATTCTCCTCGAGCTGCAGGAGGTTTACGATCGCCTGGCCCTTTGCCGTTCGTGAAGACTGTTGGATCTCGTAGACGGGGAGTTTAAAGACGCGCCCTCGGTCGGTAAAGAAGAGAAGATCTTCGTGATTGCGTGTGTGACGGATGATCTTGATCTCGTCGGCATCCTTGGTCTTCATTCCAATAATACCCTTGCCCCCCCTGTGCTGGGTGCGGAAGGTCGATGGAGGAATTCGTTTAATATAGTTCTCGCGTGTCAGGACAACTACCATCGGCTCATTGGGGATCGTATCTTTGCTTGAGATCTCGCCAACGGCGTGAGGAATGATCTTGGTGCGGCGCTCATCACCAAACTTCTTTTTGAGCTCCTGCAGCTCGTCCTTCATGATTTGGAGGACCTTGCTCGTGTCAGCCAAAATGCCCTTGAGCTCTTCAATGAGCAACTTTTTCTCGGCGAGCTCGTCGGTGATCTTCTGCTGCTCAAGTCCGGCAAGAGTCTGAAGACGCATCTCGAGAATGGCCGAGGCCTGTTTCTCGCTGAGCTTAAACTTTTTCATCAACGCCTCATGAGCAATCTCCTTTGTCTCGGACTTCTTAATGGTCTCGATAACCGCATCAATATTGTTGAGTGCGATCTCCAGTCCTTCGAGGATATGAGCGCGGGCTTCGGCAATCTTAAGCTCGTACTCGGTGCGACGCGTGATCGTAACCTTGCGGTGCGCGATGAAGTACTCCAAAACCTGCTTGAGGTTGAGGAGGCGGGGCTGAATGCCATCGACGAGCGCTATCATGTTCATATTAAAGCTCGTCTGCAAGTCGGTCATCTTGAAGAGCTGATTGAGGATCTTGCGAGGGTAGGCATCTTTCTTGAGCTCAATAACCACCTCGATTCCCTTACTACTGGACTGATCTCGTATATCACTAATTCCGACGATCTTTTTGTCGCGGACGAGATCTGCCATCTTCAAAATGAGGTTGGACTTGTTAACTTGGTAAGGGATCTCGGTGACCATAATGTCGAAGCGGTCGTTCTTCCGCTCTACGATCTCGGCCTTTGCGCGCATGATAATGCCACCGCGACCATTGAGGTACATATTTTTTATAGCATTGAGATCATAGATCATGCCGGAGGTGGGGAAGTCAGGGCCCTTGATGAACTCCATCAGATCTTCAATAGTCGCCTCCGGGTTATCTGCGAGGTGAGAGATCCCATCGACCAGCTCAGTGAGATTGTGTGGGGGGATCGAGGTAGCCATACCAACGGCGATACCGGAAACACCATTAAGGAGGAGCTGGGGAACCTTTGTAGGAAGAACGGACGGCTCTTTGCGCGTTCCGTCGTAGTTGTCGTGGAAGTCGACCGTCTCCTTTTCTATGTCTGCCATCATCTCTTCGGCAAGCGCTTCCAGCTTTGCCTCGGTATAACGCATGGCAGCTGCGGAGTCTCCGTCGATCGAGCCGAAGTTACCCTGGCCGCGAACGAGGGGATAGCGCATGGCAAAATCCTGAGCCATACGAACCAAGGAGTCGTAAACGGCGCTGTCGCCATGGGGGTGGTATTTACCGAGCACGTCTCCAACGACCGCAGCCGACTTTCGGAACTTGGCACTCGAAGAGAGGCCCAGCTCGTGCATGGCATATAAGATACGTCGGTGTACCGGCTTGAGACCGTCACGGACATCGGGAAGAGCACGTGAGACGATAACGCTCATCGCATAGTCGAGGTAGCTCTCTTCCATCTCTTTGGTAACGTCGCGATTCTCGTACTCGGCGTCTACCTGAAGCTGGGTCTGCCCCTCTCCATCGTCGTTTCCGTCAGACTGTTCATCCTCGGGAAGCTCATTCTCCTGATCGTCGCTTTTAATTGTGGTCTTTCGTGGCATAAGTTGATTTCTTCTAGGGCTGCGAGATCCATCTCGAAAATACAGCCTTATAGACTGTATAGTTTTTCAATCAAAAAATCCACTTTTTTTGGTCGCGGAGTGGGGCTTTCTTATCGCAGCTCCGGGATTGAGTCGAGCTCTTCATCCGTTGGGTCTTCTTTCTGACGCCTTGTCTGTATGAGTTCGTCGGTCGGCTGGACTCCTTCACTCAGAATCTCCAGGCGAATACGCCCCTCTCTGTAGCTATTCTGGTCAACCATCATGTCTCCATAAGTCGCCATCGTATTGTTGGCATCCTGAAGGTCTTGGATGAAGTCGGCGAGCTCTGCGGGCGAGTCGTCGGGACTGAGTTTAGTCCGCTGGTTGAGGATCGCCGTGAGCTTTGCCGGCGTCATGCTCGTGCCCGAAAAACCCGCAATAATCTCGGGCATCGTCCGCCCCGTCGCCTCTACTTTCTTCCAGAGTTCGGCGATATCTTCAGGGAAGAGTGGAGTAGCACTATCAACGAGCCCACTTGCAGCTTCGTTAAGCCGCCCCTCATCCTCACTCCACGTTGTGCCACTCACCTCATGGGCTTCCGCCCCCGCTTCGTTCGCTGTGGTCGAGGCGACGGCGCTCTTTGCAGGAAGCAGCTCCCCGAACTCCTCATCAAAGTCGACGTCGATATCTTGAAAGCCCTTTTCTTTCATCTTGTCGTCGGCTTTTAGGACGAAGCCATCATGTGGAGCCGCCTCATCTTCCCAGGTGTAATAGGGAATGTAGCGGTAGGGGGTGCCGCTCTGGTAGGCAGCGTTGAGGGCAGGGATGATAGTCTCCTGCATGAGCCGGCTGTTGGCGATCCGAGCGCGAAGCTCACCCGATTGGGAGAGGGCGCTGAGCTCTTCTCGGTTCTCGTCGTAGTAATTCTCCTCCTGCTGGGCCTTTTGGTGCTGAATGGCGCGTCGAACGATGCTCGTGATGACGGCTCTAGCGCGCGGGTCAGCTTCGGTTTTTTCCAGAGCCTGAGCATCAGTGCACTTGCCGAGGGCATCTTCAATAAGATCCTGACCTACTTGGTCGGGATCTCTGCTCGTCTCATTTTTGGCGCGTTGATACTTGCTGGAGTCCACCTGTTCGTTATTTTCCGGAGCGGGCATAGTTTTGTTTTTAGTTGGGGGAGGGTTCTGCTAGGGCTATTGACATTATAGCACTTTTATTTTTAATTAGCAATTTCGTCTCGTAGTCTATCGTCGTAATCAGCACTAGGGCTGGAAAAAACTCTCATTTTTTGCTATACTCATTAGATAAATTATGTCTGAACTAGAACAAAAACAAACAGGAAGTTCGAGCGGCCAGACGGGTGATCCGGCAAGTGCAGACACACCTCTGCCCGTTCCCGCTGCGACACTCGCACCGCCAGTACCGGCGGTGGTTCAGGTTTCTGCTCCCGAGCCTGCTCCGGTGGAGCTTCCGGCGACTCCCGCCGAGGCTCCATCAGAAGCTCCGGCTCCCACGCCCGAGCTGCCTTCAGCGAGCTCTGCCTCTGTCGATGCCCCAGCAGTCCCACCAGAAAATCCCGCTGCGGAACCAGTCGCGGTAGCCTCTCCTCCCTCGGTCCCCACTCCAGAGTCGCCCCCGGTAGTACCGGCTGTCGCGCCCCAAGCTCCACAGGTTCCCACCGGTCTTCCCGCCTCCACCGCAACGCCAACCAGCAAGGAAAAGGCCGAGAAGCTGGAAGACAAAAAGCTTGGCTTCCTCGGCTCACTAAAGGCACAGTGGGCTGCCCACGTTGAGAAAAATAAGGCGAAGGCCGAAGCTTCCAAGGCCGGCGACGAGGCCGGCAAAACCATAGAGAAAACTCTGAGCTCCAGTGAGAAACTCACGACAGAGGAGCGCAAAGATATTCTCGACGCCGAGAAGGTCTTTCAAGATGGTCTCGCCAGTATTCGCGATCTTATCGCTCCTTCTTCGATGGACATCGGTTACAACCAAGTGAAGCTCTCTGGCATGTATGCCAAGACATTTGTGATCTTTACCTATCCGCGCTTTCTCGATACCAACTGGCTCAGTCCACTGGTAAATTTCGACGCAACCATGGATGTAGCTCAGTTTGTCTATCCGATCGACTCGGCCGCGATTATGCGTGTGCTTAAGCGCAAGGTAGCCCAGATGCAGTCCTCACTGAGAATTGATGCCGAGAAGGGAAATGTCCGAGATCCCGGTCTAGAGACGGCTCTCCAGGATGCGGAGGAGTTGCGCACGCAGCTCCAGCGTGGCCAGGAGAAGTTTTTTCAGTTCGGGATGTACATAACTCTTTATGCAAAGTCCGAGAAATTACTCGATAAGACCGTCAAACGCATCGAGAGTCTACTGGGAGGAAAGCTGATCCTCACTCGGGGAACGGAGCTTCGCTCCGAGCAGGGCCTCAACTCAACCTTGCCCATGGGGCTCGATGAGATCGAGGTTACGCGTAACATGAACACCTCGCCTCTTTCTTCCACCTTCCCCTTCAACTCCTCAACACTCACGGGGAACGATGGAATCCTCTATGGTATCAACCGGCACAATGACAGCCTTATCATCTTCGACCGCTTTACCCTTGAGAATGCCAACTCGGTCGTCTTTGCAAAGTCCGGTGCGGGAAAATCTTACGCAGTTAAGCTGGAGATTTTGCGCAGCCTTATGTTCGGAACCGATGTGATTATTATCGACCCTGAAAACGAGTACGAGACGCTGACCCAGACAGTGGGGGGAACCTACCTCCGCGTCTCTCTTACCTCAGATCGTCGCATTAATCCTTTTGATATCCCACCGCCTCTTGAAAATGAGGAGGTTCAGCCCGGTGATCTGCTTCGAAGTAATATTATAACCCTCCAGGGCCTGCTCAAGCTTATGATGGGGGAGCTATCGCCCCAAGAGGAGGCGCTCCTCGATAAGGCCCTCAACGACACCTACGCGGTTAAGGGTATTACCATGGACGATCTTGATCCTTCCCAAAAGACGCCACCGACCATGGAGGATCTCGAGTCGATTCTCTCCTCGATGGATGGAGCTCAAGATCTTGCTCAGCGCCTCCAGAAGTACACGACCGGTACCTACTCGGGAATATTCAACAAGCCCTCGAATGTCGATCTGAGCAACGGGCTGATGGTCTTCTGTATAAGAGATCTTGAGGATGCTCTCCGGCCGATCGCCATGTATATTATTTTGAATTACATATGGACGCGCGTCCGCTCTAATCTGAAGCGTCGTCTCCTTATTATTGATGAGGCCTGGTCGCTCATGCAGCACGAAGACTCGGCGCGCTTCCTTTTCGGTTTGGTGAAGCGGGCTCGTAAGTACTACCTTGGTGTGACGACGATAACGCAGGATGTTGAGGATTTTGTGAAGAGTGAGTTCGGTAAGCCGATCATCACCAACTCCTCCATGCAGCTGCTCTTGAAGCAGGCACCGTCGGCGATTGAGCCGCTCGCCAAAGTCTTCAATCTCACAGAAGGGGAGCGCTACCTTCTTCTTAACTCAGGCGTGGGCCAGGGACTTTTCTTCGCCGGCCTCCAGCATGCGGCGATACAGATCATCGCCTCGTATAGTGAGGACAAGCTGGTCACGACCAACCCTCAGGAGGTCATTAGCAATGAAGAGCAGCTCGCAAAAAGCTAGCCCCTTTCGGTAGCTAGCTTTTGGGTTTTTTCGTTATTTCTCCCCGGGCCTGCTCGCGGTTTCTTACTGCGCCTTAGCGGAGCTGGTTGAGGGCCTCTTGGAGCTGTCGGTCTGCTGAGTCGTCAAATCGCTCTTCATCACTGAGGGGGACAAGGACGTCAGGAACGATTCCCTTGCCGTCGATGCTCACTCCATTTGGAGTCAGCCACTCTGCAATCGTTAACTTGAGTGTTGAGCCGTCGTAGTACTGATCGAGCTCCTGAACCGTTCCCTTTCCGTAACTCGTCTCCCCCACAATTTTCGCAAGATTGTAGTCGCGAAGAGCGCCGGCAAGAATCTCAGAGGCCGAGGCGCTGCCCGCGTTAATCAAGACGACTACCTTTGTGTCGTGGAGTTGTGCAGCGCCATTTGCGGCGAGGGGCTCGTTGCGATTCGGGTAGCGAATGGTTGTTACAAGGTCTCCGTTAAGGACGAAGTAGCTCGCGAGGTCGACGGCTGTCGTGAGGAACCCTCCCGGGTTGTTGCGTAGGTCGAGGACGATACCTTTTGGAGCATTTGTCTCCATGCCCGCTACGATCTTGGCGAACTCCTCGTTGGTATTTTGAGCAAAGTTGTTAATCTTTATAATACTGTAGTTGTCGTCGGTTCGGCGTTCAGTAACGGAGTGAACGATGATCACCTCACGCTTTATAGTGAAACTCTTTAGGAGCGCCCCACGCTTAACGGTAATTTTTACAGATGTGCCTCGCTCACCTTTAATCAGCCGGGCAACGTCGGTGAGGCTGAGCCCATCAAGAGGCTTCCCGTCGATGTTCGTGAAGACGTCGTGTGGCTTGAGGCCGGCCTTAAAGGCCGGTGAGCCTTCCAGAGGAGTGACGACGACAATCTCACCCTCCTGATCTTGGATGATGACGCCGATGCCCTCGACCTGTCCGCTCAGTGAGTCCGCGACACTGGGGTCGCCGGGCCGCTCAAAAGTCGTGTGCTTGTCACCGAGCTCACGCACCATGCCTTCGATGGCCGCGTAGATGAGGTCTTTTTTATTTACCTTATCTTTGTGGAGGTAGTCGCGAGTTATGCTGTTCCAGGCAGCGGCGAAGGTATTGAACTGTGGCTCGCTAATGAGCTCACTATTCACTGTCGGGGCCACTGTAATTGTAAGGACGCCCGTCCGTGACTTTACCTGGTGGAGGAAGTGAGCCGCTTGTGCGCGAGTAAGGCGACGTTTTATCCAAACCTTGCCCGGCTCGAGCAGGCCGAGCTCGATACTTTTATTGACTATCGGTGCCAGTTTATCCTTGGTTTTAAGATCTGTGGCCTGAAAGCTGTCTTCCTCAAAGATTTTTGGAACGGGTATCCCCTCAAGCTGGAAGAGCCAGTCGAGGGCTTCCGCCTTATAGAGGGCCCGATTTGGACGGAATTTTTTAGACTCACCGATCGTAATAATACCAAGATCAACAAGGCGGTAGACGAAAGGGGCCTGAGGATCGAGCTTCATGGAGACATCATCGAAGCGCTCTTCAGTCTGAGGAGTGTAGTCCAGAGGTGAAAATCCCGCATTGCGTAAGATCCACTCGGCATAATCTTCACGCGAGATCGAGTGAAGGGGGTCGAAGAGCGTGCCGGTTACGATGCCGCTGTCCCAGAGGTACTGAATATCTTCGCGGTAGAGAGTCGTACTCGTGACGTCTTCGAACTGTGCCAGTGTCGTCAGGGCGCCGTTAACAAAGAAGAGAAGGCCGGTTGCGAGAGCGATTAGTTTTTTCATGGTGCAACTATAACGCTCTTCAACGACGTTGACTACCGCTTTTCGCTTGATTCCCAGCCTCTTTGCGTGGGACTCTACACCTTTGACACCGGAGGCACAAAAGAGTATAATTAACAGATTATCTTGAGTGTAAAAGGCGCGAGCATAAAAAGGTCAAAAATGGAGCAGCTACAAAAAAACAGTCAGGGTCCCGATCGCCGGAAAATCTTCAGATTCGGTGTGGTCGCCACAGCGTTTATCTTGCTTGCTGGAGGGTACTTTATGGACGGCTTCTTCTCAGCTAAAGTGCAGTATGCTCAGAGCTCAGCTCTCACGGCGCTAGCCGGGGAGTCGGCAGCCGTAACTGAGACTGAGCGCGGTCTGAGTGTCGCGGTCACCTCTCAAGAACCTCTCGTTCTCACTCTGGACCGGACGATTGTGCTGCGCTTCTCTCCCGGAACGAAGGCTGAGGTGAGCTGGGAACGGCTCAGCCCCTTGGACGGTCTAAATCTTGAGCTCACCGCCGGGAGGCTCTGGGTTAATACACAGAATCATACGACCTCGACGAATGTAACCGCAGGCCCGATGGTCTCCGCTCTCTTTGAGCCGGGCGTTGTGGACCTTCAGCTCGGTGAGGGGAAGCTCCTCATCGCATCGGTACGTCATGACGCGCGCGCCACTTTTGCCAATAAGACGATCCTTGTCCCTCAAGACAGGCAGCTCTCTCTCCTACTGGCAAAGATTCAGCGCTCACAGAAGGAGCTTGCACAGCTTCACTACGACAAGCTTATAAAAGAATTTCCACTGGACGTTTTGGACAAATCGGATCCCTGGACGAGCTACAATACTCGTGAGGATGAGGCCCACGCCCAAAAAGTCAGGTTGAGCTTTGCCGACCACGTTCGAACCTCGGGGCCTCGCTTCCCGCTCAGCGGCGAAAACCTCCTCTCGTCTTTTGAGGGCGTTCTGAAAAGTATCTCTCTCTCGCTTACTTTTGATGGGAAAAAACGCCTTGAGCGCTCAACTCAGACGATCTTCGACTATCTGGATACGGCGCTGTACGCCCTCGTTGTCGGCAATCAGCGTGCTGCGGATCTCTTTCTGAATCGTTTCAATCAAGAGGCGACTGCGGCGGGAGTAGCGCCCTCGGATCCTCTCATGGCAAGCTATCGTGCTCGGCTGGCTTTCGCTCAACCCCGGGATGCTTTTTTCAAGGCCCGTGAGGCTGTTCGTAAGCTCAGTGCGGACACGTCAATAAAGAAGCTCGGGCGACTGTTTAATGATGTTCTGGACGCTGCCGTCAGTGATCCCGCTACGGAAAGGAATGAGCAGATGACCCTTGGTATGCGGCGTCTTACCCAGGCGATCGATGGGAGTTTTCTCTCATCACTTGGTCAGGCCGATGCAGAGGAGCTTCTGCTCTTTTCAACTCGATACATGAGCTTGTTACGTAATCAGCCGATGCTTATCACGGAGGAGTTTCTTACGGTTAACGAGAAGCTGCAGGAAGTTCACCTGAACTTCCTCTCTCGTGCGGATGCCGTCGATCGTCAGCAGTACTTTGTTTCCGAGAAGCTCTCGCTCATAAAGTTTCTCAAGGCACAGCTTGAGGCCGAGAAGATAGACTTCCAGCCCACGCGCCGCGCTCTTCTGTACTTAGTCTCTCGTATTGATGCGGTACGTCCTGTCTTCTCCGAGGCGGCCTATCTGACCTATGTCGATAGCCAGCTGATGCAGCTCGCCGACTTTATCGCCTTTGTCCGCTCTCCAGAGGGTGAGCAGGCAAATGGCAGTTTTACCGAGGAGCTCGACGTTTACAAGAAGGCCGTTGAGGAGGCGCAGAAGATTCGAGAACTTCTCTCTTCAGCCGATGGAGGCGGAGCTATCTCGCCCTTCCGCCGCGAGGAGCTTGCCGCCGAGGTCTCAAAGGACCTCTATGGTATAGGTCTCAAGGATATTAAGGTCCAGCTGCCCGACTCCGAACAGAATCCGGTTGTGCGTATCGTTACCGCGAAGTTCGAGTCGGCCACCTTTTCAGCCAATTACGACACCAACCGCAAGCTCTTTTCCGAGGTAGTCTTCAGGGGGCAAGAAGTGGGGAACTCGATCAGACTTGAAAATCTCAAGACCTACATGCTCGTCACTCTCGGCAAGCTGGTCCTCAAGGACGGCAAAACTACTGAGACGCTCGTTGAACAGGATGCGCAGTCTGATTTTGAGCGCGTTGCACATATCACTCTCGCGAACGCGCTGGCTCGTGTTGGGGTTAAGGTAGAGGAGCAGTACCTTGATCTTTCAGACCTCGCATCTGATGTTATTCATATTCGGCTCGCACGTCTTGGAGAGGGGGAGTCAACTCGGCTCTTCTCCTTCGATATTGATAGTAAGGCATCACGGGTCTCTCGCCTTGAAATCCAGACTGTTGCCGGACCAATACCGGTTAACGACACCTTCTCTCTTGCCGAACTCCCCAATCGAGTAGAGCAGGTCTACCAGCGTGCTCTTTTTGAGAAAGAGAAGGATGACGAGGTCAAGCGTCTTCTCCAAGGAACCCCCGGGGCTTGATGGCACCGGTGTAAGTGCGGCTCTCTGGTGCCTAAGGCTCAAGAATGCGCCGGCTTGTAATCTAGACTGAGATGAGTTTATCCGGCCCGTTTTTCATAATTGGTTTTGCCTAGAGTCTGCCTGATATGATACACTCCCCGCGGTTATAACTATGCCTGAAAAGAACAACTATACCGCTGAAGATATCCAAGTCCTTGAGGGACTGCAGGCCGTTCGAAAACGTCCGGGAATGTACATTGGTACGACCGATGTTGCCGGCTTCCATCACCTTGTCTGGGAGGTCGTCGATAACTCTATCGATGAGGCCATGGCGGGCCACTGCAAAAATATTCTGATAAAGATTCATAAAGATGGGTCTCTTTCAGTTGAGGACGATGGCCGTGGTATCCCCGTTGAGAAACACAGCAAAACAGGTAAGTCATCGCTCGAAACCGTTATGACGATCCTCCACGCCGGAGGTAAGTTTGGTGGTGGCGGTTACAAAGTTTCCGGTGGTCTTCACGGAGTTGGAGCTTCAGTCGTTAATGCCCTATCAGCCTACACAAAGGCGGAGGTATTCCGCGATGGGAAGGTCTACATGCAGGAGTACGCTCAAGGAAAGCCACTGGGGGAGCTTCAGACTACGGGAGTGAGCAGTCAGACCGGAACGCGCATAACCTTCCGTCCCGACCCCGAGATCTTTGGTGATACGGTTGAGTTCAACCTCCAGACGATCATCAATCGCCTTCGCCAGCAGGCCTACCTCACGAGAGGCGTAACTATCGCCATTATTGATGAGCGTGATAATCGCAAGTACCGCTTTTACTTTGAAGGTGGAATCGCCTCATACATCTCATACCTCAACAAGAACCGTGAGCCCCTCTCACAGGTTATAGCTGTCGAAAAGGAGGTGGAAGAGGGGTACGTCGAGGTCGCGCTCCAGTACACCGGAGCCTTTCAGGAAAATATCTTCACCTTCGCCAACAACATTCACACACCGGAGGGAGGCATGCACCTCACCGGCTTCCGTTCAGCACTGACACGCACAATTAATGCCTATGCTCGCAAGGCCGGACTTTTGAAGGAAAAGGATGAGAACCTCTCCGCCGATGACGTGCGCGAAGGTCTTACGGCAATTATCTCCGTAAAAGTTCACGATCCTCAGTTTGAAGGTCAGACCAAGAGTAAGCTCGGCAACCAAGAAATGCGCGCCGCAGTGGAGAGTGTCTTTAGTGATTTTCTTACCGTTTTTCTTGAGGAAAACCCCAAGGACGCTCAGTCAATTATTGGAAAGTGTGCCCTTGCCGCTCGGGCACGCCTCGCGGCTCGTGCGGCCCGCGACTCTGTCATAAGAAAGGGAGCTCTCGAAGGTATGACCCTTCCCGGCAAGCTGGCAGACTGCTCCTCCAAAGACCCCTCGAACTCCGAGCTTTACCTCGTTGAGGGAGATTCGGCTGGAGGCAGTGCCAAGCAGGGACGTAACCGGGACTTCCAGGCCATTCTTCCGCTCCGCGGTAAGATTCTCAATGTTGAGCAGGCCCGTCTCGACCGTATCGTTGCTAATAACGAGATCAAATCCCTCATCATCGCCATGGGTGTTGGAGTGGGGGAGACCTTCGACATCTCGCGCCTCCGCTACCACCGAGTTGTGATTATGACCGATGCTGACGTAGACGGAGCTCACATTAGAACTCTCTTGTTGACTCTCTTCTTCCGCTACTTCCGCGATCTGGTTGAAAAAGGACATATTTACATTGCTCAGCCACCCCTGTATAAGATTACGCAGAACCGTAAGTCGGCCTACGCTTACACCGAGGAGCAGAAGCAGCTTATGCTCGAGAGCGACTTTGACTCCTCGATGAAGGTCAACATCCAGCGCTACAAAGGTCTTGGAGAGATGAATCCCGATCAGCTCTGGGAGACGACGATGGATCCGGTGCGTCGAAAAATGTTGAAAGTTACTATTGAAGATGCTGAACAAGCTGATATGATATTCGACACATTGATGGGTTCAGAAGTTGCACCTCGTAAGAAGTTCATCCAGACCCATGCAAAGCGCGTTAAAAACCTAGATATCTAACTTATTTACCTCATGATCGTTCTCTACCGAGACCCCAAAGAGTCCAACGAGAAGCTCATCTCTCGCTTTCAGAAGAAGGTTCAGGGAAAGCGCATCCTCTCCATTGCAAAGGAGCGTATGTACTTCAAAAAACCTTCAACGAAGCGCTATGTCCGCAATGCGGCCATGATGCGTGAGCACTACCGCGACCTTCGGGAAAAGAAGAAGTACCGATAGTCCTACTTAGACAGAAGCATCGCCCTACGGTGATGTCTTTTGCGTAACTGAAATTTTTTGTGAAGACAGTTGAGGCTATTCGTCAGGATGCGCGTGAACGGGGGCTGGCCGGTCTGGAGGCGGAGCTCTTATTGGCGCACGTCTTGGGAGTCTCAAGAGAGCGGCTTATAGCCTACCCTGAGAGGGAGGTCTCGACGGCTGAGGCTGAGGCGCTCGGTGAGCTTATGAGCCAGCTTAAAGCAGGTAGGCCACTGGCTTACCTGCACAATAGGCGTTCTTTTTATGGTCGCAATTTTTACGTCGATGAGAACGTCTTGATCCCCCGTCCCGAGACGGAGCTGCTCGTTGAGATGGCCCTTGAGTACGCTGAGAGTGAGTCGGCTCCAACTATCTGTGATATCGGAACCGGTTCGGGTTGTATTGCAATCTCTCTGGCGCTTGGGCTTCCCGATGCTCAGATAACTGCTCTGGAGATCTCTCCCGGGGCACTTAAGGTGGCACAGCGGAATGCACGAACTCACGGTGTTGAGTCACGTATCAACTTTATTGAGAGTGATCTGCTTTCCGCTCTCCACGAGCCCGCTTTCACCGGAATTGTTGCCAACCTCCCCTACATAGCTGAGCTCGCTCCGGGAGGTGAGCCGGAAGCCGCTCCTTCTTATATTGAGCGCGGAGTCCTTAACTCCGAGCCACACAGTGCGCTTTTTGGCGGTGTTGATGGGCTCGAACTCTATGGGCGGCTTCTTGAAGAGATCAAGGGCCTCAGCCACAAACCACGCTGGTTGATTGTTGAAGTCGGCTTCGACCAGAAAGAAGCCTTTACTGCCCTTCTGGAAAAGCACTTTGCCCAAACTCCCATCATATGGAAGAATGATCTGGCGGGTATTCCCCGTATTTGTATCGCCGAGCTCAACTGAACCATGCTAGAAAAACTTGAACAACTTGATTCCGAATATGAGGAGCTGATCGCAAAAATGAGCGATCCGGCAATTCTGAGCAACCAGCAGGAATACAAGCACTGCGGACAGCGTAAAAGTGAGATCGAGGGAGCGGTTTTTCTGTATAGGGAGCTGAAAAAGGCGCGACAGGAGGTCGGCGAGGCTCATGAGCTTATGGAGGGGTCCGATGCCGAGATGCGCGAGCTCGCCTCTGATGAGTATTACGAAGGCAAAAAGAAGGTTGAAGAGCTTGAGGAGAAGCTCCGAGTTGAGCTCATCCCAAAAGATCCCGATGACTCTAAAGACTGTATTATGGAGGTTAGGGCCGGAACGGGAGGTGAGGAGGCGGCTCTTTTTGCCGGTGAGCTTGGTCGTATGTACATGCGCTTTGCCGAGGGGCAGCGTTGGAAGGTTGAACTGATGAGTCAGAGCGAGGCCTCGGCCGGTGGAACAAAGGAGATGATCTTCTCGATTAAGGGCAACGGCGCCTATGGAAAATTGAAGTACGAGAGTGGTGTGCACCGTGTCCAGCGCATTCCGGCGACGGAGGCAAAAGGGCGCATCCACACTTCTACGGCAACGGTCGCCGTCCTTCCCGAGGTTGAGCCCGTCGATATTGAGCTCAAGGCAGATGACCTTGAGTTTGATACCTACCGTGCCGGTGGTGCCGGAGGCCAGCACGTTAACAAGACAGAGTCGGCCGTTCGTATCACTCACAAGCCCACCGGAATTATCGTCGCCTGTCAGGATGAGCGCTCACAGCTGCAGAACCGAGCTAAGGCCATGGATATCATGCGTTCACGTGTCTATGTCCATCAGAAAGAGGTGCGCGACCGAGAACGACGCAACACGCGCCTCGCTCAGATTGGCACGGGTGAGCGAAGCGAAAAAATCCGAACCTACAACTTCCCCCAGGATCGGGTCACAGATCATCGCATTGGGGCAAGCTTTAGTAACCTGCCCGGTATTATGGAGGGAAATATTGAGGATATTATGCAAAAGTTGATGATGGAAGATCAGGCGCGGCTTCTGGCCGAGGCAGGTTGATGAAATAGGCTAAAAATGGTAGAATAAAAAGAAATATAAACAAATCTATGTCCCAACGTGCACACCCCATTGAGTTTAATGAAGCTCCCGGTCAGATAACCGTGCCTTTTATCTACCGTGCCCCTCACCTCCCGGGCTCCACGGTTCGCATTCGTTTTGCGCTCCCCGGCCAGTCCTGGCAGGATCAGCAGCTCACCGATAATAATGGCCTCTTTGAGACCACAGTTGAGATGCCCGAAGGGGCACAGTTTTACTATCAGTTTGAGATTACCGAGCCGGGAAAAAATCCACAGCTGAAGCCTGCGACGCCTCAGCTCGGGCTGGCCCAGCCCGCCTCTCCACAGGCTCCTGGCTCACCCGCACCCGTATCGCCACGTGCCGGAGCAGCTGCACCTGGTGTAAGCCTCTCTTCTTTGCCACCTTCAGGAGGTCGTCCGGGCCAGTCCCTAACACCTGTCGACTCGCTCCGCTCCCGCGTAAAGGGGCCCCTTCAGACCCTTCTCAAGCGGACTCAGACACCTGAGGGGAGTACAACTCTCGACGGTATCTTTGATGAGCTTGGGCTTACCCTTGAGCAGATACGTGACGCTTCGCGAAACCCCGAGAGCATGTCGAATATGACACCTCTGCTTATTCAGCTTCTCGGTGAGGCCATTTGGGAAGATAACGCCTTTCCTCAGGCCCTCAGAGCCGAGTTCCCCCCAAACCGCCCTGTGACCTCTATGGCAGACCTTCAGTCTCGCATCACAAAGGGGAGCGACCTCTACCGTCGCAAGGTTTTTGCTAAAATGAAGCAGAATCCCCGTGCTGCTGAGGTTTTGGGAATCAAGCCAACCGCTGAGTATAAGCCGGGTGGTGGAGCCTTTAGTGATGCCTCGTCACGTGAGCTCTTCGATCGCCTCTGTTCCCAGCGTGATCTGGGCCTGCTCTCTCCCCATCTGCCCGTCGCTTTCGCGAGTGTGGCGGAGATGGATCGTCGCAGTCCAGAGCTCGAAAAGCAGCGTCGTGATCTACTCGAGCGTGTGGTAAAAAGGGTTGATCCCACAAAGCGGAACCTTCTGGATAGAATGAAGGGTGGAGGAAAGGGACGGATGCTCGACATCGCAGTGCATACCGGAGCAACTGGTGCGATTCTTGCCGGCTCATTCGGTGTCGGCTTTGGTCTGTTGGCAGCTAAAGGTGCTTTAGAGGCGACGACAGGTATTACGCCCGCAGATGTTGCTGAGGCCTATGAAAAGGGCAGTGCCTGGAAGCTGATGAAGCGCCTTGCCACAGAGAATATCGCCGCTAAACTTCTCTTCTCACGAAAAGGAGCCGCCGAGGTTATGAAGGATCGCCTCAGACATGTTGGTCGCTCACTGATTCCCGGCCGTGCCTTCTTCAAGGATTCTTCACAGCAGTCTATCGACGGAGAGGCAACAAATGCTCCCGATAAAGTAGTTCGCTCTGCCGAGGCTGAGCAGCTTATTAATGAGGCCTGCCAGGCCGCCCTCACCTAAACTTATGGATCATCCACTCCTACAAAACGAACTGGATCGAACAATCGTCAGCCTTCTGGCGGTGACCAACCTTCCAACCGTTGAAAAGCAGCTCTGGCTGACGATTCTTCCGGCGATGGAGGATGAGGAAAAGAATGAGCTGCGCGGTAACCTTGAGCGCGAGGCAGAGTTTGAAGTTGCGCTCACACAGGAGGCCCTCGGGAAGTTTTTGGAGGCCCTGGCCCACGAGGAGAGCTCAGTCTTCTGAGTCGCTTCTAAAGTGGCAGCCGAGTGAGGTCTTTCGTCTTAGTGCAGCCAGAATAATGAGCTCACTTGCAGTGAGCATGTTGCTTAGCTCCCGGCCCTCAAGAGAGTCCGGGTTTTGGATGAGTTTTTCGGCTGCCTTGACCTCGCTCAACCCCTTCTTGAGTCCCTCCTCAGTGCGAATAATGCCGGCCGACTCCCACATCGTCTTCTGGAGTGAGCGGCGTAGTTTTGCGTAGAGGCGCTTTTGTGATGGCGTGCAGGGGGGAAGGTTTGTACCCCGTGCGCTGGGGGGTGGCCCGTTTATCTGGCTGTTCATACTTTTATCCCCCCTGACTGTTCCGCGTATCTCATCTACGATGCGCTCGGAGAAGACCAGAGCCTCGAGGAGAGAGTTGCTGGCGAGGCGGTTGGCTCCATGGACACCCGTCCAGGCGACCTCGCCAAAGGCAAAGAGGCCCGGGAGGCTGGTGCGGCCCTTGAGGTCCACCTCTACTCCTCCACAGAGATAGTGGGCGGCCGGTGAGATCGGGATGAGGTCACGTGCCATATCGAAGCCGTATTTTTTGAGCGCGGCGCTGATCTGAGGGAAGCGGGTATGGACCTTTACGGGATCTTTGTGCCGGAGGTCGAGGTAGACGGGGCCGTCGCGCTCTTCCTTATAGATCTCACGACTGACGATATCACGTGGGGCGAGCTCAGCTCGGGGATGGCGCCCAACCATGAAGCGCTTGTGCTTACTATTGAGAAGGTGAGCTCCCTCGCCCCGGACCGCCTCAGAGATGAGAAAGCGGGTCTTGCCGCCGTGATGGAAGGCTGTGGGGTGGAACTGTATGAACTCGAGGTCGCGGGTTGTGCAGCCCGCGCGGTGAGCCATGGCGATTCCGTCACCGGTAGAGATGAGGGGGTTGGTCGTGTATGCGTATATCTGGCCCACGCCTCCGCTGGCTAGTATAACGGCTGAGGCGTAGATCTTTGTAACTTCCCCCTCTTGGATGACCTCAACGCCTAAACAGTGCCCGTCTCTAACGATGAAGTCGCCCGCGGTGGCATCCTCCCAAATTGTAATGAGCGGATGCTTTTTTGCCCTTTTGACAAGAACCTCTTCGACTGCCTTACCGGTATAGTCCGAGACGAAGACGATGCGGCGCTCACTGTGGCCGCCTTCGCGCGTAAGGAGGAGCTCGCCTCCGTGAGTTGCAAAGGGGACGCCGTACTCAATAAGACGTCGGATCGAAGCAGCTCCATGTTTGACCATGTAGCTTACGGCACGCTTGTTGTTGTGAAAGGCTCCGGCCTCGAGCGTATCCTCACTATGCTTCTCAACATCATCCGTTTGTGAGAGGACGGCGGCTATTCCGCCTTGGGCGAAGTTTGTGGCGGTATGTGCGATCTTCTTCTTGGTCACGACGAGGACCGCTCTCCCCGTCTCAGCGAGTCTGAGTGCCGAGTGGAGGCCGGCAATGCCCGAGCCGATGATGATTGCGTCAAAAGGGGAGGGTGTCTTCACAAGAGTGTGTTGTGGTTCTGGTATAAGAGTACTCCTTTTGGTGTGGCGGGCAAGGTCTCAGTGCGGTAGTTATTCTGTGGAAAAGCCGAGCATTCGGACGATCTCCACGAGCCCTTTTACCTTCTTCATCCGGTCGGCTTGTTTGTTAGTCGTAGTGATGGAGACGTCAAAGACCGAGTCGGCCGCGGCGAGATAGCGAGCCTTCCTCTCTTGGTAGACACTACTCAACTCATCCAGAAATGTCTGTGTACCGGTAAGCGAGGGGCGGTTTTTACTTTTTTTAAGGCGCTTGATAAGAACTTCCGGGGGAGCATCTAGAATGAGTATCTTTCCGACGGCCTTAAGCGTGAGCTGGCTGGACTCATCCATCAGGGTTCCCCCTCCCGTGGCCAGCACCGCCCCCCTCTTTTTTACAAAAAGCGCGACGGTTTTTCTCTCCTCTTCACGAAATGCCTCCCAGCCTTTTTCTGCTACCAGGTCCACAATCTTCTTCCCGAGCCGCCTCTCCACCTCCTCATCGAGATCGTAAAAGGGCCGTCTGAGCCTCTGCGCGAGCTCCCTCCCCAGAGTGCTCTTGCCGGTCCCACGCATACCACTGATGACGATCAGTCGCTCGTCGAGTCGCTTCTGGATCATCTTCAGATCTTTCCAAAACGTTGGGTAGGTCTTGCGTACGCAGCCGGGGTTGAGGACGGTCACTCCGGGGATGAGGAGTCCGGCCAGTCCGAAGCACATGGCCATCCGGTGGTCGTTGTAGGTCTCGATGGTAGCACCATGAAGTTTAGTGGGCTCACGGCCGTTTATCGTGAGGGCCTCTGCCTCTTCTTTTACCTTAACCCCGAGCTTTCTGAGCTCTGTAGCGAGAGCTCTCAGGCGGTCGCACTCCTTAACGCGGAGGGTGTGCAGGCCGCTCAGTCTCCACTGTCCGGGGCGGAGAGCGCAGACGACCGCCAGCGTCATAGCGGCATCGGGAAAGGCCTCACCACTGAGCTCAAGGCCCCCCTCACTCTTGGTGCGCATGACGCGGTGGAGTGCTTTCAGGAAGGCGCCTTTGTCGGGTTGGAGCGTCGTATCAGGGACGTTGGTTATGTCGATAGGTTCGTCGAGCAGAGCTCCCAGAGCCCAGAAGTAGCTCGCGGCTGAGGCGTCTCCTTCGATATCAAGCGCTCGAGCCCGCCGGTAGCGCTGGCCGGCCTTGATGGTGAACCGTCGGTAGCCCTCCCGTCCAACCACAACTCCAAACTCCGCCATCAGGGCGATCGTCAGGTCAACATAGGGTTTTGAGCTGAGGCCGCCTTTAACACTTATCGTGACACTCTTCTGTGCATAGGGGGCGGCCATGAGGAGGGCGGAGAGGTACTGGCTGCTCATCGTCCCTCGAAGAGTGCATGCTCCTCCCGCAAGGGGGCCGGCAATCTCCACCGGCGGGCAGTTGGAGCTCTGTAAAAAGCCAACCGAGGCTCCCAGCTGACTGAGGGCATCGGTGAGGTCTTTAAGAGGGCGCTCGCGCATGCGGTTGTCTCCATCGATCAGTGTTGAGAAGGGCTGTGTGGCTAAAAGGGCGCTTAAAAAACGCACACTCGTTCCCGAGTTTCCACAGCTCAGTCTGCCTCGTGGCTTGGTGAGCCGGCCGCCTTTAGGTGGTCTGACGATGACGCTGCTGCCCTCCCGCTCAATACCAACCCCCAGCGCTTTAAGTGACTTTATCATAGCCCGCGTGTCATCACTGAAAAGGCAGCCATTGAGACGCGTCTTTGTGGTGGCAAGAGCGGCGATGATGAGCGCTCTATTGGTCAAACTTTTGGAACCAGGAACCTTAAGCGAGATCATAGGGGAAGAGGTCAGCACTTCCAATCCCGGTGGGAAGTGCGAAGTAAATACTGCTCCCCACCTTTTTCTTGTCGCGGGCGATGAGCTTTTTCATGCGTGCCATTGTGGCCTCCTTGGGGAGCTTGGTTGGTAGGCCGAAGTTCTCTATAAGGGTGCTGATCCGAGTCGCTGCGTCTTTTGTGAGTATTCCCTTTTTCACTGCAATCCTATTCTCCTCGATCATGCCAATGGCCACCGCCTCCCCGTGGGGAAGAGTGTACTCGCTTAGCTTCTCGAGGGCATGGCCGATGGTGTGTCCATAGTTTAGGAGCATGCGTGACCGGTTGGTTGAGTTCGGGCGTGCCGGTAGTGCCTCCCGGGGATCTTCCCCCACAATGGTGAGCTTGACCTTGGCACTTTGCTTGAGCATTTTCAGAATGAGGGCTGGTTTGCGGGCCAGAATACTCTCTCGGTTCTTCTCGAGAAAGGTGAAGAACCGTTCGTCATGTATGACACCATGCTTGATGATCTCGGCACAGCCGGCTTTGAACTCACGGTCGGGTAGGGTTTCAAGCAGGGTGGGGTCCATCAGGATCGCCATCGGAGGATAGAAGGTTCCCACAAGATTTTTTCCACTTGCGAGATCGACTCCCGTCTTGCCTCCCAGACTCGAGTCAGCCATCGCGATGACAGTGGTCGGTACCGAGATAAAAGGTATGCCTCGCATGTAAACCGATGCGACAAATCCCGCAAGATCACCTATAACCCCGCCTCCCAGGGCCACAAGAACACCATCCCGCCCCAGGCCGGTTTTAACCAGAGCCTCACACAGCTCTTCGACCACCACGAGGGACTTACTCTTCTCTCCAGCGGGGACGGTAAGGAGGGAGCAGGGGAGGCCCGCTTTTTTGATCTCCAGAGAGAGCTCGTTGGCTTTGCTCCGAAGATGGCTGTCGGTAATAACGACGCACTGGTGCCCAGCTTTTCGCACGAGCCGAGGGAGCTCGCCCACGGCCTTCGTGCGAATAATAAGCTGAGGTTGTTGCTGGATCTTAGTCATTGGGAAGGGTGCGGTTGACCGCATGAGTGATCGGGCCGAGCTCATTCATCAGAGCGCCAAAGCGCTCGAGGTCGAGGGCCTGATCGGCATCTGACAGGGCGACATCCGGATTCGGATGGACCTCCACCATAATACCATCAGCGCCGGCTGCAATGGCAGCCTTTGCCATCGGTGGGATCAGCTGGACCTTGCCCGTTCCATGGCTGGGGTCTACGATAATCGGAAGGTGGGAGAGCTCTTTTACGATAGGCACGGTCGCGATGCAGAGTGTGTTGCGCGTCTCGTCTTCAAAGGTGCGGATGCCACGTTCACAGAGAATGACGTTGGGATTTCCCTGAGCGAGGATGTACTCGGCC
>Ga0210044_10002315_pt1 | contig 28529 bp, 21 predicted proteins | sample CryGey13umfilter_2_FD_183959 | JGI IMG/M metagenome (GOLD analysis project Ga0210044, IMG submission 183959) | Groundwater microbial communities from aquifer in Utah, USA - Crystal Geyser 4/9/14 3 um filter (SPAdes) (version 2) | ecosystem: Environmental > Aquatic > Deep subsurface >... | reverse complement strand
AGGCGTTGAATGCGGTAATTGATATAAAAGAAGCTAATGCAGCTCCATTTAGTCCATAGATGGGTATGAAAATATAATTGGTCAGTACTACTAAAATAGCCAAGCCAATCATTGCAAGGGTTTGAATCATGTATTTGTCTGAAGTTCCTAATACACTTTTACTTACGCCTGTTATCATTTCAATCCAGCTGGCTATTGCAATTAATATCAAAACATATCTTCCTTCGGAATAAACTTTTGGCAAATATTGGTAAATGCTGTCGATATTAATCAGCAATAAAATCAGTAAAATACTGCCAATGACAAATTGAGTGATGGTGCTTTTTCTATAAACGTTTTTAATGGTTTCAATATCATTTTTTTTCCATGCATCAGAGATGACCGCGTTGGATATTTTAATCATAGGGCGCGCTGGCACTTGTATCATTACCCCGAAGAAATAGTTAATTGCATAAATTCCAGTGGCTCCTATCCCCGCCATTGTAGATAGCATTATACTATCTATATTTAAAATTACCACTCCAGTAAATGATGTCATTATACTGTAACCACTTACAACGATAATTTCTTTCCATAATGCTTTGTCGATATGTTTTAGGGTTGGATTAATTTCCAATAATCCATCTCTTTTTATTTGCCAAATAAGAAGAATTGTTGGGAAACATACTATGAATACAAATGCATAAATAAATCCGTTAAAGTCAATTATATTAAAGTACATAGCGGCAATTGCTGCGATTATAGATACTCGTTGAAAAACTTCGCGTAGAAAAAATGAAAAAGTGGATTTATATAATTGAGTGTAGTAATTGTCGAGCGTAGCAAAAAGAAGTTGAAAAACGACTAATGGATAAATAAGGCTAAAAAATTGAGCAAAAAATGCTGATTTTTCAGCACCTTGACTGATAATCCATGGCTGTAGAAGTAATAATCCACCTAAACCGATAATAATCCCAATGCCAAAAATTATTAATGCGAGATATAGGAATCCTTTATTTCCAGTGGATTTATCGCGAAAGTAAGGGAAAAGACGAACGGTAACTCCATTAAATCCGAGCCCTGCAAATTGGGCAGCTAATACCGAATAAGAAAGTAAAAGCTTGGTAACTCCAACTTCATCTTCGGTAAGTATAAAAGGATATAGCAGAGCAGTGGTTATAAATCCGAGCACAACTCCGATATAAGAATATATTGTGCCTTTTATGGATTGCCTCTGAATTTCGCCCAATGGATTTATGCTTTATTAATTAAAATAAATTTACTGAGGGCACTAAAGTGCTTCTTCAGAGCTTTCTAACAGATTGCCTTCAAGGTCAAAATAATGTATAAATTGTTTTTTCTCTCCTTGCTTTTTCATCACAATATAGTAGTATTGACCATATTTATCGTTAGTTCTGGTTTCTATAATCTTTGCTTTGTATTCGTAGTCAAAATTAGCTGATAAATATTCTTCAATTCTAGAAGGCAAGTCTTTTCTATTTACTTTTTCATTTGCAACTTTCTCTTTTATCTTGTCTATGTCTTTATCCACATTTTTATCAAATTTAGTAGGCTCGGCAGTTTTTTCAACTTCCTCTTTTACTACTGGTTCAAAGACAGTTATCAATTTACCTTGCATGGTGTATTGGGCTTCATAAACCAAAACGGGTTCTTTCCTGCCCTGTTTTTTATGAAGAATAATGCTGTAATATTTCTCCTTTTTACCCATAACAATTAGATTAGCCTCAGAAAAACGTTTGTCTTTATGGTTCTCTGATAAATCTTTTTGAATTGAAGTAGGAAGCTTTTTATATTCAACAGCCGATTTCATCATATTTATTGTACCATCGGTGCCAATGGAAATTTCGGCCGGCAAATTATTCATGCTATATTTTGCTGTAAATTCTTTTCCTTCTTGAAACCATTTTACATCTGTGGCTCGAGCAGCTTTTTTCTTGAATGTTCTTTGAACATTTTCTGGAACTTTCTTTTCATCAATAAGTTTTTGTCCATTTCCAACAATTCCTAAAATCAAAAAAGCAATCACTAATAATTTTGTTTTCATTGTAAATAATTTAGTTGTAGATACTTATTTATAATATGGTATATAAAAATCAAAACATTTAATCTTAATTATCATCTAATTATAGTTTGTTTTCTGTCGGGTCCAGTAGAAATAATACTTATTGGCAAATTAGTCAAGCTTTCAATATAGTTTAAATAATTTATAAAATCTTTAGGCAATTCTGCATAATTCTTAATGTTAGAAATATCAGAATGCCAACCTTTTACTCTTGTAAGCTGAGGTATAATTTCTTTTGTAGCTATTTCAAAAGGCATATAATCTATTTCTACGCCATCAATTTTATAAGAAGTACAAGCCATTAGCTCATCAAAATTGTCCATCACATCGGCTTTGGTTATTATCAAATCGCTAACCCCATCGAGCATGATTGCATAGTTCAGAGCTGGAATATCTATCCATCCGCAGCGTCTTGGTCGGCCAGTGGTAGAGCCATATTCATGACCATTATCACGAAGTTTTTGACCCACTGCATTTTCCAATTCTGATGGAAACGGACCGCTTCCAACGCGAGTGCAATAAGCCTTAAAAACGCCAAAAACTTTACCGACCTTTGCAGGAGAAATTCCCAAGCCAGTGCAAACAGCGGCGGTGGTAGTGTTGGAGGAGGTTACAAAAGGGTAGGAGCCAAAATCAATATCTAAAAGGCTGCCTTGAGCACCTTCAGCGAGAACTCTTTTATTTTCGGCGAGTTGCTTATTTATAAATTGTTCGCTATCAACAAATGTTATCTCTTTTTTTATAGATTCAATTGCTGTTAGCCAAAGTTTTTCATATTCTTCGAGGCTAATTCCATCGATGCTTGCTGTTCTATAATCAAAATTATATGCTTCCAGAAGCCTTAGATGTGAATCTTTTAAGCTTTGGTATTTGTCCTCGAAAGATGAATCCATGGTATCGCCAATGCGCAGACCAACGCGAGCAATTTTATCGGTATATGTGGGACCTATGCCTTTGAGTGTGGAGCCAATTTTTTTATCACCTTTAGAATTTTCGTATGCTGCATCTAACATCCTGTGTGTAGGAATTATCAGATGGGCTTTTTTTGAAATCAATAGATTTTCCGATGGTTTTGCGCCTCTTGCTATCAAAGCATCGAGCTCTTTGCGCAAAATATTTGCATCTATTATCACTCCATTGCCAATAAGGTTTATAGTTTTTGGGTGAAATATTCCGGAAGGAATTTGATGAAGGACATGTTTTTTGCCATCAAATTCTAAAGTATGACCTGCATTTGGCCCTCCTTGAAATCTTGCTATGATATCGTAATTGCCAGATAGTACGTCCACTATTTTTCCTTTGCCTTCATCTCCCCACTGGAGACCTAATAAAACATCAACTTTTGTCATTTCTAATATTCAGTTATTCTTTTGATACACATTCTTCGCATTCAGCGTAGAAAGTTAGCGAATGATAGTTAACTTTCACACGAAAGAGATTCTGAACCGATTCCTGAATCTCTTGAATTCTGGGGTCGCAGAACTCCAAAATTTTGCCGCAATGTACACAAATAACGTGGTCGTGCTGCTTAAATTTATACATTTTTTCAAACTGTGAGCTATTCTTTCCGAATTGATGTTTGTTCACTAATTTACAGTTTAACAACAAATCTATAGTGTTGTACAGAGTGGCTCTGCTTACTGTGTACTTATTCGATTTCATGATGGCATATAAAGCTTCTACATCAAAATGAGTATCCATATTATAAATCTCTTTGAGGATAGAATAGCGTTCTGGAGTTTTCCGATGACCATTATCTTCTAAGTATTTTGTAAAAATTGACCTTGCTGCTTGAAAAGTTTCTTCTTTATGATTGTCTTTCATAATTAATATTTTATAATAAATCTAATCTTAATTTGGTTATAAATTTAAGCCAACTCAACATGAAATTGAGGCTGTAAAAGTAATGCAATTTTATTATTTATATTCAAACTAAATAATAATTAATTAGTAAATTTTAAAACTCTAACTTATTGAATATAATTTCACTAAATTTTAATTGAGAATTTAAAGCATAAAATTAAAAGTCTTATTGGAGATTTTTGGGCAAAATGCAAGAAAAATGTTTGCCGAAAAAAAATAATTGTATATTTGCAACCGTAAAATATTAGAGAGGGTTCATTAAATTATTTGCAAGAATGCGGAAATAGCTCAGTTGGTAGAGCACGACCTTGCCAAGGTCGGGGTCGCGGGTTCGAGTCCCGTTTTCCGCTCATCATAAAAAGCGGTTTTCCGCTTTTTTTATTCTGAAACCTGCCCGGGTGGTGGAATTGGTAGACACGAGGGACTTAAAATCCCTTGGCAGCAATGTCGTGCGGGTTCAAGTCCCGCCTCGGGTACAATTACTTAAATTAAAAACCCTCATAATCAAATGATTGTGAGGGGTTTTTTATAAGCAACAAAATTGTAAATATCTTCAACCAAAAAAGCAACAAAAAGTTTTTTTTGCCAAATACATTCTGTTACTATATTGTCCAGTAAATCGAAAACCGACAAAGACTTATTTATTTTTGAAGGAATAAGAATAATCTATCAACTATAGGCAAAGCACTCAACTGGCTTTCAAAGGCTATCTATGAAGATAAAATTTCTTTTAAAAATAAATTTCGCAGTAAGAATATTATTTTACCTTTGAAGAATTAAATTATTTACAATCACAATTCAAAAGAATTACCAACCTAATGAATAACTAAAAAACATTCTTAAATCGTTGTTTTACAAGAGGTAAAGACATTTGTAGAATTAATTATAAGGGAAATATTCACACAATTGGGGCGATGATTGATGGATTGCAAAATGGCGAGATGAAAGAATGTCCGAAATGCAAAGAAATAAGGGAGTATAAAGATTTCAAAGACCCAGATTTAACAAAGGGATATGGGCGATTTTGTTGCTATTGCAAGAGCGATAATTATTTGGAGTTATATGGTTTAAAATAAAAGACTTAAGAAATGAACATAGGCGAAATACTTATCTATAAAAATCATAGAATACGCAACGTCATCAAAAGCATACCTACACTCCTTCATTGCCAAGTTTATAAAATGATATATTAGCATATAAAACTTTGATGACTCTTAGTCTTTTAATTTTATCTTTGCCTATATATAAAACCTATATTTATGTCTAAAAATATTCTAATAATTTCGTTTATTTTAAGCTCTTTCCTGAACCTCAATGCACAAGATAAGGATAAATGTTTGTCAATTTCTGCTGATGTTATTCGACTTTTTCAGCAAGAAAAAACGGATAGTATTTATTTAATGTTCGATGAAAAGATGAAATCTGGTCTTAGCGAGGAAAATTTAAGTGCTATTTGGCCAAGTTTTATTGCCTCCGATGGAACTTTTCAAAGATATGAAAATCAAAGAGATAAAACAATACAATCATTTCTTGTTGTGGAGTCAGATTTAGTTTTCGAAAATAAATCCTACATTTTACGGCTCACTTTTGATGCCAACAACAATTTAGCAGGCATGTTTTTCGTGCCGATAAAGACATCAAAAAATAATCAAAATAAACTTGAAGACAATGCTGATTACAAAGAGGAAAATGCCATAGTAAAAACAGGGAAAATAAAACTTCCTGCGATAGTGTGCTTACCAAAAAATACCTCCAAATATCCAATTGTCGTATTCGTACACGGTAGTGGGCCAAACGATAAAGATGAAACAATTGGTCCCAATAAAATTTTTATGGATTTGGCTCATCAACTTGCTATACAAGGCGTGGGAAGCATACGATATGATAAGCGCACTTATGTTGTTCAAAGTACTGGCGACACAAGTATTTCTTATTCGGGTATTAATGAAATAGTAATTGACGATGCGGTTTCGGCTATTGAAATGGCAGAGAAAATAGTTCCAAAAGGCAGCAAAGTTTTTTTGATAGGTCATAGCATGGGGGCTATGCTTGCTCCAGCAATTGCGCAAAGAAAGACTATGCTTGGTGGCGTAGTTATGTTGGCAGGAAATGCTCGCCCTCTTGAAGATTTGATTATGGAACAAACGCAATATTTATATGGAAGAGATGGTCTATCGAAGGCCGAAAAGAAAGATTTGTGCAAGCTAAAAAAGAAAGTTAAAAATGTAAAAAAGTTAGACAAATTTCTCACAAAAGGACAATCGCCTGAGCTGCCACTTACCAATGACACAGCCTTTTGGCGCGATTTTCATCAGTATAATCAGATAGAAACTGCACAACTTATGAGGATGCCAGTGTATATCCTTCAGGGCGAAAGAGATTACCAAGTGAGCATGAAAGATTTTAATTTGTGGAAAGAATCTTTAGGGGGAAAAAAGAATTTTGAATTCAAATCTTTCCCAAAACTAAACCATATCTTTCATGAAGGTGAGGGCTTGTCTTGGCCTGAGGAATATAATATTCAAGGCAACATTCCTGATTATGTGGTGTCTGAAATTGCACATTGGTTACTTAATAACAATTAAATTTCTATATGAGATTTCATAAATTATCATTATTAAAACTTGTTTTAACTGCATTTATATTGACCGTTTTAATTATGATATCTTGTCAAAAGCCCGGCAAAAATTTGAGCTGGGAAAGCGATATTTTAGTTCCTTTAATTCACTCCTCTCTTGGTGTCGATGATATTTTTACCGATAGTCTTTTGGTAGAAAATCCTGATCAGAGTTTTAAATTAGTTCTCGACCAGAAAATTAATACTATGGATAACAACGCTCTAATAGAAGTTCACGATACAATTGCTGAGGATGTTTTTAATGTTAATATCCCAGTTCCTTTTAAATTAAATCCTGGACAAAAAATATTGGAAAAAAACACTGACTTCATGATGAAATTAGGTGATGTGCGCCTTAGCAAGGCAAAAGCAAAAAAGGCAATTCTTAAATTTTTGGTTATTAGCAATTTCAAACAGCCTATGCGTGTGAAATATAAAGTCCTTTCCAGCGAAAAAAATTCCATTCCTTTCGAGATTACCGATGATATTCCTGCTGCCGCTGCTGGCTCAGAAGTGAAATTAATTAGAGAAATTGATTTGAGCGGTTATAATATTGATTTTACTGGATTGAATCATAATTCTATTAACACAATTCGCTCAAGCACAACTATTTGGATTAGCCCAAATGCCGATACAGCCTATTATTCTAAAGCCGACAGCATAACTGTAACTTCTATTTTTGATAAATTGCAGCTGGAAAGTGCATTAGGCTATTTTGGACAAAAAAATCAAATGATTGCTGATTCTTCAATATTAAATACCTTTCAAAATTTTAAATCGGGCAGCTTTTCTTTAGAAAATTTAAGTGCTGAACTTCAGATAAATAACTATGTTGGTGCCGATTTTCAAGTGCGAATAAACAAAATAACTTCGGCAAATAGCTCAACAGGCAAACAATTGGATTTGAATGATGCCATTGTCGGTAGGCGCTTAAATATTCTGAGAGCTTCAAGAACTTCTGATGATATATCCTCAATTACTCCGCAAAAATATACTTACTCGCTAAACAATTCCAATGTCAAAGATTTATTGATGAATATGCCCGATAAGCTTTCTTATCAAATTGAATATAATATCAATCCTCTGGGAAATGTCTCTGGTGGTAACGATTTTATCTTTGCAGATAAATCTTTAGAAGGGAATATTCATATAGAAATTCCCCTAAAAGTAAAAATGGACAGTCTGGTAATTCAGAGTTATTCTAAAATAAATTTTGACTCAGAAAGTCATATAAAATCTGGATATCTTAATATTTATGTTGCCAATCTTTTCCCTTTTGATGTAGAAATTCAGTTTTATGTGTTAGATGACCATAAAAATATTGTTGATTCGCTTTTGAAAGAAAATTCAATTTCACGACATGGAACTATCGACAATAATGGAATAGTAATTAAAGCAACAAACGATATTTTGCGTGTTAAACTTGATGCCGAATTGATACAAAAATTGAAAACATCTAAGGAAGTTTTGATATGGGCAAGGATAAATAATCCACAGCAAAAGCATTATCTGCTTTATCAAAATTATAATATTGATATTAAGCTAATTGTGGAGGCTAATTATGAATATTAAAATAGCTCTGTTGTTAGGTTTCTTTACACTTTGCTCTATGGCATCAGTGGCTCAAGAGATTGGTAAAATTGTGATTGGGGGCAAATCTTACAACCAATTTTACCAACTTAACTTTAACATATACGCTGCGAGTAATTCTATTTCAAATAAGATGATATTCAATATTTTAAGCGGTGGTAAGATAGATAAATCATTAATCTCGGCAAATCAAGGACGGCTAAAATCATCAAATATTTTTGGATATTCTACTGACTTTGCAATCTCATATAAGCAAGAAAATCGTGATTTTAATGGCTTGAAAGGAATAGGCTTTCAAAGTTCTTTCGAATGGCATAATCTTATGGAATTAAATTTTGGAAAAGATTTGTTCAATTTATTTTTTATTGGAAACTCATCTTACGCTGGTAAAACTGTAGATCTCTCATCAGCAAATTATTATAACTTAAATTATTATCAAATTAAAGCTGGATTGAATAAAATTTCTAAAAATAAATTTTCAAAATATGGATTTAATGTAGACTTAAATCTTGGAAATAATTTTGATAAAGCAGATTTTCGCAATTCATCATTATTCACTTCTGCCATTGGCGACAGCATTTCTTTTGATGGAAATCTTGGCTATAAATATCTTGATACTTCCAAAATCTCAATAAGTTCAATTAATGGCTATGGAGTGGGAATAGATGTTTTTTATGCTTATGAAAATCCACAACTTTTCAAAATTACTGCTAAAATCTCAAATTTTGGATTTATTTCTTGGACAAAAAAATCTCACGAGTTTATTCAAAAAGAGCCAATCATTTGGCAAGGAATTGAAGTAACAAATATTTTTAAAATGCCTGATCCATTGATGAATGTAACTGCCATAGATACTTTTAATGAGTATTTATCATCAAGAAGTTTCAACACAAAATTTCATACTTTTACACCCTGCAAGATGGAATTTGAAGTCTCAAAATTTGTAGTTAAAGATAAATTTGAATTGCAGGCAACATTCCAATATCAACTCTTTAGTAGCTTTCGGTCGTTGTTTATTTTACAATCAAATTTCTTTATAAAAAATATCTACCAAATATCGCCAAATATCTCTTATGGAGGCTATTCAGCTTTTAATGTTGGCATTGATTTAAAATACAATATTAAAAATTATGGCATTATTTATTTTGGCACAAAATATTTAAGTGGATATATTTTACAAAATAATTTTTCTGGTTTTGGAGGATTCATTACCTTTACATTTCAATTATAAACTATGATTCACAAATATTTACCCAAGCTAAAACATATCGACTCAGGCAATTTCTTTCTTATTGCTGGCCCATGTGTTATCGAAAATGAAAACAATCCATTTGAGATTGCAGAGAAATTAGTTGAGATTGCTGATAGGCTAAAGATTCCATTAATCTTTAAAGCCTCTTATCGCAAAGCCAATAGGAGCAAGCAAGATTCGTTCTGTGGCATAGGCGATGTAAAGGCACTAAAGATAATTCAAAAGATTGGCAAAGAGTATGAAATTCCAACAGTTACGGATATTCACACCGAAAGTGAAGCCTATTCAGCGGCCAAATATGTTGATATGCTTCAGATTCCAGCGTTTTTGTGCCGCCAAACAGACCTTCTTGTTGCTGCTGCCAAAACTGGCAAAGTGGTGAATATAAAAAAAGGTCAATTTATGTCTCCAGAGTCAATGATGTACGCAGTTCACAAGGTTAGAAATGAAGGCAATGAAAAGGTTTTGCTTACCGATAGAGGAACAATGTTTGGCTACCGCGATCTTATAGTCGATTATAGGGGAATTCCGTTGATGAAAAAAATTGGTGCTCCTGTTGTTTTGGATTGTACTCATTCGCTGCAGCAACCTAATCAGGATAAGGGTGTTACTGGGGGAATGCCTGAGATGATTTCTACCATTGCAAAAGCAGCCGTTGCAGTTGGAGTTGATGGACTATTTATGGAAACTCATCCCAAACCAGAAATTGCTCTTTCCGATGGCGCCAATATGCTAAGACTCGATTTGATGGAAGATTTGCTTGTAAAACTTATAAAAATTCGTAAAGCCATCTTATGATAAAAGCCTTTTTGATATCAATATTTTTTATCTTCCTTTTGCAATATTCATTTTCGCAAAACACCTTCAAATTAATTCTCAATGGACCAAGTTATGATGAAGGAATTGCTGCTTTCCGCACCTCCGAAAAGGCTTATAGAATTATTGGAAATACTTCAAGTTATGGAAATGGTGGATCCGATATTTGGGTTATTGCTTTAGATTCTAACGCTGATTTTTTATGGCAGAAAACTTATGGTGGCAGCGGCAATGAGAATGCTACTAAAGCAATTATAAACTCTAAAGATGAGATATATATCACTGGTTCAACAACTTCTAACAGCCAGTCGAGTGTAAATATTTTTGTTTTGGCTCTAACAAATTCTGGTGTGCCAATTTTCGATAAATCTTATGGCGGTTCCGACTGGGATTTTTCGAATTCCATTTTTTTTCAAAACGATTCTACAATATTAATTTGTGGAAAGACTTTTAATGGGCCAAATGCTGGCTTTTATAACTCCTTTGTTATGGCTTTAAATAGCCATGGCGATTCACTTTGGACTTCTTTTGCTGGCTCCATAAATGAGCAAGATAATCGAGATTTGATAATTAGTCAAGAGAAAAAAATTATTGTGGTGGGAAATAAAATTGGCAATAATAATTCTATTGATACTTCTTTTATAAAATGCCTCGACAGCCTTGGTAATTTGCTATGGATTAAAAGTTTAACTCCTTATTTGAAAGGTTCTCTTTTGTCAGTTGCTCTAAATCCTGATACAACTTTTACGGCAACTGGCTTTCATATTGATAGCACAAATTCTTGGCGCGAGCCACTTTTAGTAAAATTTGATAAAAATGGCAATGTATTGTGGTACAGAGATATGCAGCAGGGCGACGATTCATATTTCGCAAATATTAATGCCGAGAGCTCTGGAATTTATAATATTGCTGGTATGTCAACAAAATATTCTTCAGGATTGCAAGGGATATTTATCGCGCAATTTTCTCATGATGGCTGGATGATGAATGGGAATATTGCTGGTTGGCTCTTAGATGATTACGCACGAACAATTACTTTCAATATCTTAGATTCAACCTATCTAATTGTTGGTACAACCTATAATTTTGGCGTTTCTATGACAGGAATTATTGTACTTCAGACTGATTATTCTATGGCTTTTGATACAGCCACAAGATTTATACTTGTTTCTTCAAATACAGAATTAAATATAAAATCTATTGCTCTTAAGATTTTTCCTAATCCTGCTCATGATTTTTTGAATATTCAATTCGGTAAATCAATCGATGAAGAATTTCAAATTGAAATCTTTAGCCAAGAAGGGAAAATTATAAAGTCCAATTATTATTCTAATATTGACAATAAAATATCTGTTAACGACTTAAAACCAGGAATATATATTCTTAAGATGAAATCAAAATCTTACGAACTCGTGCATAAATTTATCAAGTTTTAATCGCCAATTTCTTAAAATTTATCGAAATATCAACCTTCAAATTAATTCACAGAAAAATAAAACTCAAAAACTTATATAAATGGAAAATTTCACAATTTACAATCCTGTAAAGCTGCATTTTGGAAAAAACGTATTAGAGAATTTGCCAGCCTCTGCAGCGCAATATGGCAACAGAATTTTATTGATTTATGGGAAAGATTCTATAAAAAAATCTGGCTTATACGAAAAGATTATCAATCTTTTGAAAGATTTTGAAGTGGTTGAATACCAAGGAATAAAGTCGAATCCAATAATTGAGGATGTGAATGCTGCGGCTAAAATTGCTCGCCAAAATCAAGTCGATTTGATAATTGCTGTCGGTGGTGGAAGCGTAATAGATTCTGCCAAAGTTATAGCTTCAGCTATTTATTACGATGGCGATGCATGGGATATAATGACAAATAAAATTGCTGTCGAAAACAGTAAACCATTATTTGCTATTTTAACATTAGCTGCCACAGGTTCAGAAATGAATGCTTTTGCTGTTGTTCAGAATAAAAAAACTATGGAAAAAATTGGCTGGGGAAACCCACCTTTAAGTTTTCCAAAGGAATCATTTCTCGACCCAATGCTAACATATACAGTTTCAGCAAAATATACAGCTTATGGTATGGCAGATATGATAGCTCATAGCCTTGAAGCCTATTTTGGCGATGGGTATTCTCCTTTAAGCGATAATTTTGTAATCGCTAATATCAAGGAAGTAATTCAGGCTGGTAAACCTTTGCTCAACGAATTGAATAACTATGACTTGCGAGCGCGCATAATGTATGCTGGAACAATTGCCTTAAACGGAACTATGAGTAATGGGAAAAAGTACGCCGATTGGGGTGTGCATTCTCTTGGTCATATTTTATCGCTACTTTATGACATGCCCCACGGCGCATCCCTAACCATTGCTTACCCCGCTTGGATGAAAATTCATTCAGTGGCTCTTGCTGATAAAATCATAAAATTAGGCAAAGAAATATTTATGGTGGATACTGTAGATGAAACAATTAGCGAATTTGAAAAATTATTTCTGGCTTTTGATTGCCCAATACGAATTGGCGACTGGGGCATTCCAAAAAGTGATTTTGAAACTATTGAAAAATATTTTATCAAAAATAAAGTCGATGGCATGGTTCATAAATTTAATGATACCATGCGAACAGAAGTCTTAGAATTGATGTTTTGATAATTTTGAAGATTAATAATTCTAAAGCATTAATATTCCCATTAATAGCTATTTATAATAGATTTCAATGCAACTTAATATTTTAAATATCAAAATATTATTCCCAAAATGTTTTTAAATTGTGAGAAAATATTATATAAATTACTCTTTTTCTTCGGCTTCATATTTATTTGAAAAACCGCCAGAAACAATAAACTTAAGAGCATCTTGAGGGCTCGCTTTTATTATTTTTACATTTTTTGAGGGCACAATATAAATAGTGCCCATAAAGCTAAAAGAATAAGGAATATAAACAGAGACTTTATCTTTTTCTATTCCTAAATCAGTTAAATCTGTTTGAGTTATAAAACCAATTTGCTCTAAATCAAAATTTTCGGAAAGCTTAACAATCACTGGTTCAGTGAATTTCTTTTTGCTGCCAACAAATACTGAAAGTAAATCTTTGATAGAATTGTAAATTATTTTAACGACTGGGGTTTTTTCAATGAGCTTGGTTACATAGGTAAAAATTGGTGAAGAAATAAGTAGAGAGCCCAAAATGCCAGTAAATGTTATGAATAACACCAATGTTAAAATTCCTAATCCAGGTGTTTTAAATTCAATAAGAGAGTCAAGTTTTTGAAATACTGCTAAGAGTATAAAAACTGTAACCCCAATAGGTAAAAGATATAGAAGCCCTTGGCTGAAATATTTAAAGAAAATCCGCCATGCAGATTTGAAAAATGGCTTTTTCATGTTTTAAAAATATCATTAATTATATTCTGCAAAAATAGTTTAAATATTGCCTAAGAATATTTAATTCTTGATTGAATTTTTTATAAATCGCGTTGATTAAAAGACATCTACCCCAGTAAGGGTTTATTAGTATATTTGCAAATTATCAAATCATTTTATGAAAATTGAAGAGAAAGTTTATCAGCTGCCAGATATAGATTTGTTAAACTCTATGAGATATGAAAAACTGGAAGTTTGGAGACCCGACAAAACATATATTATTCTTGGCCGTGCTAATAAGGCTGAAGATTCGCTTATAACTAAATTAGTTTCAGAAGATTATGTAGAAGTTCAAAAGCGTCCCACAGGCGGAGAAACCGTTATTTTAAGTCCTAATATGCTGGTCATTTCTATGCTTATGCATGTAGAAAAGGGAATTTCGCCTCAACAGTACTTCATGAAGCCAAATAATATATTAATAAGTATTTTAAGAAATAATGGTGTTAAAAACATAAATAGCAAAGGTATTTCTGATATTTCCATAGGCGATAAAAAAATACTTGGCTCTGCAATTTTTAGAAACACTGTCTCAGTATTTTACCATGCAATTTTAAATGTGAGTGAAGATATTTCGTTAATTAGCAAGTATTTAAAGCATCCCAAAAGGGAACCTGATTATCGACTTGGAAGAGCTCACAGCGAGTTTGTAACTTCACTTTGGGAGGCAAATTATTGCTTAGATATTGATACTTTGAAAACTCAGTTGGAAAATTGGAAAGCTAATGGCTAAATTTTGGAATCATTTATATAAAAAATAGCCCTTTTTTTACTTACTTTGCACTCAATTTATTAGCAATTATTTTGCAAAATTAAATTTAGATATCAAACGAAATTATAGTAAAATGATAAATAAAGATCGATATAAACCCGAAAATCATGTAAGAATTGTTACTGCTGCCAGTCTTTTCGACGGTCATGATGCTGCGATAAATGTTATGCGTCGAATCATTCAATCTACTGGTGCTGAGGTTATTCACCTTGGGCACAATCGTTCGGTACAAGAGATTGTCGATTGTGCTATACAAGAAGATGTGCAAGGTATTGCACTTACTTCATACCAAGGCGGGCACATAGAGTTTTTTGAATATATGTACGATTTGCTTCAAGAAAGTGGTAATCCGCAAATCAAAATTTTTGGCGGTGGCGGAGGAGTTATATTGCCTGATGAGGTTGAACAACTTCATAATTATGGAATTACCAGAATTTATTCTCCCGATGATGGCAGAACAATGGGTTTGCAAGGAATGATAAATGACTTGGTAAAAAGTTGCGATTTTCCTACAGGGAAAAATCCAAATATTAAAATTGAAGACATAAAAAATAAGGATATTAACTCGCTTGCAAGAGCTATTTCTGCATTTGAAAATTTTCCTGAAGAGACTCAAATTCTCAAGTCAGATATTAATAAAATTGCAAAATCATGTAAAACTCCAGTCCTTGGAATTACCGGCACTGGTGGTGCCGGAAAATCAAGCTTGGAGGACGAAATAATTCGACGATTTACCAATGATTTTCCAGACAAAAGTATTGCAATAATTTCTGTAGATCCTTCGAAAAGAAAAACTGGCGGAGCATTGCTCGGCGACAGAATAAGGATGAATGCCATAAATAATAAAGCGGTATTTATGCGCTCTTTGGCCACACGACAATCGAATTTATCAGTATCGGCTTTTGTGCAAGATGCTGTGGATGTTATGAAAGTGGCAGCTTATGATTTGATAATTTTGGAGACCTCTGGCATTGGTCAAAGCGACACCGAAATTACCAACCATAGCGATATCTCAGCCTATGTAATGACTCCTGATTATGGTGCTGCCACTCAGCTTGAGAAAATTGATATGCTCGATTTTGCTGATATTATTGCTCTTAATAAGTTTGATAAAAGAGGAGCATTGGATGCGCTTCGCGACGTAAAAAAACAATTCCAAAGGAATCATGATCGCTGGAATGAAGAGTATGATAATATGCCAGTGTATGGAACTATTGCATCACAATTCAACGACCCTGGCGTGAATGAATTCTATCGCAATCTTATGAAAATTATTTCTGAAAAAACCGATGGAAAATTCTTTTCTAATCTTGCCCAAACCGCTGAATTGTCAGAAAAAATTCACATTATTCCTCCTCAAAGAATAGGATACCTCTCCGAAATTAGTGAGCAAATTAGAAATTATAACTCTTGGGCTGATAAGCAAGCCAATGAAATTCAGAAGTTACAGTCGATAAATCAAGTTATTGAGAATGCGAAAAAAATTGAATCTGAGGATAAATTATTCTTAGAAAAGATGAAATCTAATCAGGAAGAAAAGATTGATAGACAATGTATTAAAATAATAGAAAATTGGACAGAGCGCTGTAAAAAGTATAAAGAGCCTTATTATAGTTTTGAGGTAAGAGATAAGGAATTGAAAGTTGAAACTCACACCGAATCTCTTTCTCACCTTATGATTCCAAAGGTTTCTATGCCAAAATATAAAGGCTGGGGAGATATTTTGAAATGGAATTTAAAAGAGAATGTTCCTGGTGAATTTCCTTTTGCTGCTGGTGTTTTCCCCTTTAAACGCGAAGGAGAAGACCCTACCCGAATGTTTGCTGGTGAAGGCGGCCCTGAAAGGACAAACCGTCGCTTTCATTATGTCTCTCTTGGACTTCCTGCCAAAAGACTTTCTACTGCTTTCGATTCGGTAACTCTTTATGGAAATGACCCTGATAGAAGACCAGATATTTATGGAAAGATTGGAAATTCTGGTGTATCAATTTGCTGCCTCGATGATGCTAAACGGCTATATTCTGGATTCGATTTATGTAGCCCATCTACATCAGTTTCCATGACAATAAATGGTCCAGCTCCTCATCTTGTAGGCTATTATATGAATACCGCCATCGACCAACAATGTGAGAAATATATTATTGAAAAAGGTCTTCAGTCGGAAATTGAAAAAAAAATTGATGCAATTTACAAGAAAAGAGGTATAAGCAAGCCAACTTATTATGGAAAATTGCCCGAAGGAAATAATGCTTTAGGTCTTATGCTTCTGGGAGTTACTGGAGATCAAGTTCTCCCAAAAGATACTTACGAAAAAATTAAAGCAAGAACTATTTCGGTTGTCAGAGGAACTGTTCAAGCAGATATTTTGAAGGAAGATCAAGCACAAAATACTTGCATTTTCTCAACAGATTTTTCTCTTAAATTGATGGGAGATATTCAGCAGTATTTTATTGACAACGGCGTTAGAAATTTTTATTCGGTTTCAATTTCGGGTTATCATATTGCCGAGGCTGGTGCTAATCCAATATCCCAATTGGCTTTTACTCTTTCTAACGGATTTACATACGTGGAATATTATCTTTCTCGTGGTATGAATATAGATGATTTTGCACCAAATTTATCTTTTTTCTTCTCTAACGGTATCGATGCTGAGTTTTCTGTAATTGGCAGAGTAGCTCGACTTATTTGGGCAAAAGCCATGAAACTGAAATATGGTGGCAACGATCGCTCACAGAAACTCAAATATCATATTCAAACTTCTGGGCGCTCCTTGCATGCTCAAGAGATTGATTTTAACGATATCCGCACAACTCTTCAAGCTCTTTATGCAATATATGATAACTGTAATTCATTGCATACCAATGCTTATGATGAGGCAATTACAACTCCAACGGAGGAATCTGTTCGCAGGGCGATAGCAATTCAAATGATAATAAATCATGAATTGGGCTTGGCAAAAAATCAAAACCCTAACCAAGGCTCTTTTATAATTGAAGAACTTACCGAACTTGTGGAAGAGGCTGTGTTGATTGAATTTGATAGAATTTCTGAAAGGGGCGGAGTTTTAGGAGCTATGGAAACAAATTATCAGCGTGGAAAAATTCAAGAGGAATCTCTCTATTATGAGACTCTGAAACATAGCGGCAAACTACCAATTATGGGTGTTAATACTTTTTTATCTACCAAGGGCTCTCCAACTACTATCCCAGGAGAAGTTATCAGAGCAACTATTGATGAAAAGGAAAGACAGATTAAAACCATCGAGAGAAATAAAATAGGCTTTGCCGAAGAATCTGCTGTGTGGATTGAGGCTTTGAAATCTACTGCCACCAACAATAAAAATGTATTTGAAGTTCTTATGGAGGCTACAAAATATTGCACAATTGGACAAATAACTGATGCATTATTTGGAGTAGGCGGACAGTATAGAAGAAATATGTAAGGAAATTAATATTGTAAAGCCTTAAAGATGCTTATGCTTTTACCTTAATGTCCTTGTATTTTCCTACGAGAGATAGATTTGAGATTTCAATCTTAAGCTGGTTGATAACCTTGTTACTGGAACTTAATTCAAATAATATCTGTGATTTTTTATCTTGAAAATTATCTTTTAATTCTTCGAACATCTTTTGATAATAGTTAATGCCTTCTATAAGATTGTTAGAGAAATTCGACAGATAACCAAATTGCTTGGGCGAAAAAGAAAATGATGATTCATCAATTTTATTTTTCAGATAATCAATATATAAACTGAGTTCTTTGATGAAAATATTTGGTCTATCTTGCCTTGAAATAATATTTGTACGTCCATAAATATGACCAACCATTTCATTTATGCTCACTTTTTTGGAGTAGTAAGCCATATTTGGACCAGGGCAAATAGAAACGCCAGGACCTTCTTCGCTGGTTTCTATGTTATTAGCAATCAATGCAGAAGTACCCAAACCAACACAGACACAAGATTTTTCGACAATTTTTTCATATCTAAAATCATAATCTTTTTTGTCTAAATTTTCATCTTTAAGTTCATTTATCTTCAATCGTTGGTAGCGGTAAGAAGCTGTGCATAAGCCTTTTTCAGTATGTTCATGGTTCAATGCTACATATTTTTTTGGACATAAGCTTCCTGGTTTCCCTTTTTCTATAAGCGAAAACTTTTCTTCATCTTTTGTATTTCCTCTTAAACTGTTAAAGGGCACTCCTAAAGGGGAGATATTACTTAAATATAAATCTTCTTCTTTGGCATCCATAAGTTGTTGCATGGTAGCCTCATCAACTGTCGTAGCTTCAGGAACTAATAAAAAAGGTGTTCCCCAACCGATAGAATCGAGACCATATTTCTCAAGTAAAAACTCATGTTCTTCATTTGTGCCAACGCCACCTTGAGCAGTAATTTTGATAGGTAAAATATGACTTGGAACTAATTTTTCTTTTGCAATTAGAGCTTGTATGTAAATTTCATTAATAGTTTCTAATAGAATAGCTTTATTTTCTTTAAACTCTTCTAAAACTGGGCCTAAAAGAAAACCATCAGATGCAAAAGCATGCCCACCACAGTTTAGTCCTGACTCAATTCTATATTCAGAAACCCATAAACCTTTCTTTGCCAAATATTTACCTTGAATTATAGCTGAGCGATAATCGCTAACTTTAAGAATAATTTTCTTCTTAAGAAATCCATCTGTCGTCGGGAAAAAATCGTCAAACTTTTCAATATAATTATAAAGTCTTGGATTTAACCCTGCCGAAAGAACAATTGAAGATTCCAAATTGCTCAATGCAAAACCTCTTAATGCTGCATGTGCATCGTTGAATTCTACAGGAAGCTTTTCGCCATTTAGGTAGTTAGCTTTATCAACTTTAGTCATTATATTAACGTCAATGCTTCCTTTATACATATTGTCTTTTATCCAAGATTTAAAATCTTCTATATTGAAATATTTTTGAGATAGATTGATAAATTCCTGTTTTACTTTTGAACTTTCAGGAAGCCTATTAAAATAATCTTTTATTTCTTGTGATTTTTCGCTTGCACAAGATTTTAATTCATCAATTTTTTTATCTACTAAATCGTTCAAAAAATTAAGATATTCAGTAACTCTTTTAGCTCTGAAATCATCAATTTTATTAGAGATTTCTTTATAAGGAATTTGAAATTTTTCGCTATACATTTTTCTCATTTTCTCAAGCAGAATATCATCTACTAAGGATATTACTGAGTTAATGCCTAAATGTGAAACTTTAAGTGGTGTGTCTATCGTAAATCCTATTCCCATTACGGGAATATGAAATGTATGTGTTTTTGTCATAAATTTATTAAACTCTAAAAGTTCAGAATTCTAATCTGAAATTCTCTTGGGGGTTAAAGAACAATTGATTAAAAGAGCAAAGGTAAGTCATTTTGATATAAAAATTTTAAATTCTTTGTTAATATTTATTTCATTATTAACCAACGACTTTATAAGATTTTTTTTAACTAATCTTGTAAATGATTTTGGTAAAAAAGTTTATTTCACTTTAAGCGTGAGAGTTGCAATTTTTCTTGCAGTTTCGCCATTGCCATGATGAGCTTCATAATTTTCGCATCTTTCGTCGGAAGATTTGTCGCCACAAGTGCAACCAATTCTTTTTCCAGTGCCAGCATCAACGCTACTGCATGATTTTACAAACATTCCACCTTTTATCAAGAACATTTTAATGCCGATTGCTGCAAAAGCGAAACCTAATAATCCTATCACTAAAAGGAATAATTTCATAATTATTAAATTAATTTCTGCTCGCAAAATTAGTCATAATATTTCTTCTACAATTGGATATTTGTTAAATACATCTAATAATTATTGCATTAGCTTGATATAAATTAAAATGAAAATGATTTACTTATCAACTCTTTGCCATTATTGGTGTAAACCAAATCATATTTACCCTCTTTCCAATCGGCAACTTTCACATTAAATTCTAATTTTATTTTGCCTGCAGGGCACAAAGTTTTATTCGGATTTTTATAAACAATATTCCCTAAACTATCTTTTACAAATCCTTGCAGTTCAACAGCTTCAGAACTTATAAATTCTATTATGCCATTTATTTCTTTTGTTGTTCTTACAATATGATTGTATTTATCAATCGAAACCTCGCTTTTAGTATTATACCAAGTTTCATTTTGCCCAGTAACAGAGCACAAATATTTTCTCAAAGCTATAGATTTATAGGCATCAGCACAATAAATATTTGAAACACTTTGATTATCTGTTATACACCAAATTGCTTGTTGAATATTTTGATTGTCAATATTTTTCAGAGAATCTAATAACTGAAATAGATTCAATAATTTGAAATTTTGGATTTCAGAAAGGGTAAATTTCGAGTTTTTTGAAGGGCATTTATCATTGGCTTCGGTGCAAAATGCTGCAATTTTTATAAGTTTTACTTCATTGCGATTTATAGCTATTAGCAGATGATTTGGCGTTACTAAAGTCTGCTCATTTGAATCATCAGGGACAAAAAGTGTCCCAGAAATCATCTCTAAATTTAACTTATTTCTGGACAAATTCTTCAATTCAATATTGATGCATTTGCCAGAATATGAGCCATTTGATGATATTTTAATTTCAATTTTTTTATCTCTTAAAGCTTCTTTAAATGTGGTTTTTGATTTTCCAAAGCCAAATGAAAATAAACCAAAGCTTAAAATCAAAATCATCAATATTAATCTAATAGTTTTCATAAGGATTTGATTTTTTGAGTAAGTAAATAACAGCAGATTTGTTAAAATTAATTGCTTGAAATTAACTCAATAAATGGCGATTTATTTTCTTATATTTCTGATAAATAAAGATTTAAACGAAAAAAAATAAATGAATGAGCAAAGTGAAATTTCTTTCATTTTGCTCATTCGAAGAGCTAAAATTAAAGAATCTTCATTTAATTACGTATTCGATTTTTTGGCAAGACTTAATCTTTTTACTCGCTATCAGAATCGTTCCAAATCTTTTTAATTATATGAATTACAGCATGCAAGACATCATCGCTATCGGTGTAAGTAATGTAAATCATCATATTTGCTTCGTCGATATACATGTGATACTTGTTTCCTACATCGCTGGTGATATCAAATTCATACATCTTTTTATCATCATCGGCATTGGTAACTTTGTCAATAATATAAGCAGATGTCATAGATGGTGTAACATGTTTGAAAAGTGTCATCGCTTTGTTGAAATTAAAAAAAGTCAATTCTTCTGTGTTAGTCGAGGTAATTACCCATTCTTCGTTGGTGGCATTCCAATATGCATCTTTTCTTGTATCTGTTGAGATATGAAGCTGAGCTTCTGCTATGACAAAACTTAAAATTGCTATAATAAATAACAATGTTTTTTTCATGTGATTTGTTTTAATAGGTTTTGAAAATAATTTTATAATTTAATATTTAGCAAATTTAGAGATTTAATAAAGTTTTACAATACCTAATTATACGTATTTTAATTTAGCTACTTTTGCTGAGGATTTTGAGTTTTTGAATATATTACTTCATAGATAAATAATTTTGTTTAATATTCCTTTTCAAATTCTTCAAAAGTGAGGGCTTAGAATTAATGACAAATTTAATTTTGAAGTGTTTTAAATTTAGAAATCATAATGAAACCCTATTATAAAATCTTTATTATTTTTGCTTTAGCATTAATATACAGTTATTTGCGTTATATTATCTTTAGCAAAATTCGTTTTGATTTCATGATGCTTTATGTTACCAACAAAGCATTTGCTTTGAGTGCTGTGAGCATTTTATTTTTCAAAATCTCGAGAGATCTCAAACATGCTAATATCTTTCTCAATGTTTTTATTGCATTGCATATTTCTGTCAGCATTTTCCTGCTCAATCCCGAACATTTTGATAAACTCTATATCGATAAGCTTCAGTTTACTGTATTTGGACTATTATTTTTGCTTTCTGGAATTTTGGCTGCTACATTTTGGATAAGCTTTATATACAAGAGACTTATCGACATTTCGCTGAAATATAAGCTCTTAGTATTCTTGTTTTTCGTGATGATGCATAATCTGTTGTTAGGATTTTCATCGTGGATAAATTATTCAAATTGGGTCGGCTATTTGCCACCTATTACTCTTATCAGTTTTCTATTTAACTTAATTTCAGTGTTTATTATTGCCAAAAAGAAACTGATTTTTACATAACTGAATAAAGCTTTAAGATTAACAAAGACAAGTGTATAACTTTTGATAACAGATTTTGGCTTGCCAACAGAAAAAAATACATTTGCTTAGTAATTTATTGATTGACAACAACTCAAAATGTATTATGATTAAAACATTATTATCAATTATATTGACAATTTTTATTGTCGAATTATCAGCACAATCGGCATCGGTTTCCCCTTCACGCTTATATTATAAAGTTGCACCTGGAGGTTATAAAAGCCAAGCAATAAAAGTTACAAATAATGGCGACAAATTGCAGACTTTTAAAGTGGATTTTGCAGATTTTAATGCTCCAGGAAATAAGGGTAAAACTGAAGTTATGAAAGAAGGAGAGAGCAATGAACGCGGCTGTTCAAAGTGGCTTTCAGCTTCACCTTCGTTTTTTGAAATTGCTCCTGGCGAGACTAAAGATATCGAAATTCTCTTGCAATTGCCAAATACTCCTGAGGCAAATAAAGCTCGTTGGGCGGTTGGCATAGTGAAACTTACTCAAGAAAATGTTGGCGGCGGTGAAAAAGGTAGCGACGTGGTGGGTATGAGAATTATTCAATCTTTTCAATTTGTAATTCATATTTTTCAAACTCCTCCAAGTGTGGTTTATAAAGAAGCTTCAGTAATAAAATTTTATCGCGATACACTTGCATCAGACTCGGCCGTAAGCTTAAAAATGGAAGTTGCCAATACTGGGGAAACAATAATTGATTGCGCTCCATATCTCGATGTAATTAATACTGCTAACGGTGAAAAAACAAATATAAAAGTTAAAGGCTTTACTGTTTTGCCTGGTGGAGAAAGAGAAATAAGGTTTTATCTTCCAGCCGATATTAAAAAGGGAAAATATAATATTCTTGGCGTAGTAGATTATGGTAGCGACACTGATATTGCTGGTGCTGAGCTTAATATAATTATTAAATAATATTTTATTAGAGGCATTGCAAGAGTTAATCAAATTATAGTTTTGCAAGTAACATCAGCATATTTTAGTTAATTATAAAAATTAATGCCCTCTCAGAAAATCTCTGAGAGGGCATTTTATTTTAGTTACGATAAAATTAAGGTTTAACTAAACTCATGTTCAAACAATTATTCCTGTGTTTGTCCACAAAGTTTTGCGCTTAAAAACTCTCTATTCATCTTGGCAATGTTAGAAACAGATATTTCTTTAGGACACTCTTGTTCACAAGCGTAGGTATTAGAGCAGTTGCCAAATCCTAATTCATCCATTTTAGCTACCATTGCTTGAACGCGACGTTTTGCTTCAACTTTTCCTTGAGGAAGATACGCAAATTGGGAAACTTTTGCAGCAACAAATAGCATAGCAGAAGCATTTTTGCAAGTGGCAACACAAGCTCCACATCCAATGCAAGCAGCAGCATCCATAGCTTTATCTGAATCGTACTTAGGAATTGGAATTGCGTTAGCATCGGGAGTTCCTCCAGTGCCTATAGACACATATCCACCAGCTTGAATAATCTCGTCAAAAGCACCACGATTTACTATCAAATCTTTGATGATAGGAAATGCTTTAGCTCTCCAAGGTTCTACAAATATTGTGTCGCCATCTTTAAAACGACGCATGTGCAATTGACAAGTTGTGATTCCGCTTTCTGGTCCGTGAGGACGACCATTTATATATAAGCTACAGGTTCCACAAATGCCTTCGCGACAGTCGTGGTCAAAAGCTACAGGGTCATCACCTTTTTCTATAATTTGTTGATTCAAAATATCTAACATCTCGAAGAAAGAACTATCAGGAGATATGTTGGAAACTTTATAATCAACCATTTTTCCTTTGGCTTGGGCGTTAGCTTGACGCCATATTTTAAGTGTTAAATCCATTGTGTATTCTCCTATTTATAATTTCTAATTTTTACTTCAATATTCTCATAAATCAGTGGCTCTTTGTGAAGTTCTGGTGGGTTATCCTCACCTTTATATTCCCATGCGCCTACATACATAAAATCTGCATCATTACGCTTGGCTTCGCCATTTTCTGTTTGATGTTCTTCACGAAAATGACCTCCACATGATTCCTCACGATGTAAAGCATCGCGAGCAATAAGCTCACCTAACTCAAGAAAGTCGACAACGCGGTTGGCTTTTTCGAGTTCTGGATTGTATTCTTGTTGATTACCAGTTACCTTAACATCTTTCCAAAATTCTGCACGAAGTTTAGGGATTTCTTCTAATGCAATTTTTAGGCTTTCGGCTGTGCGAGCCATGCCTACATAATTCCACATTATTTTCCCTAATTTCTTATGAAATTCGTCCACAGATTGTGATCCTTTAATATTCATTAATTTATCAAGGCGAGCTTGAACTGCATTTTGAGCTTCATCAAACTCTATTTCTTTTCCAGTAAATCTTGGAACATGAATTTGGTCGGCAAGATAATTTGCAATGGTGTTTGGAATGACGAAGTAACCATCGGCAAGACCTTGCATCAAAGCGGAAGCGCCAAGGCGATTTGCTCCATGGTCTGAGAAATTTGCTTCTCCCAAAACGTACATTCCTTGAATAGTGGACATCAATTCGTAATCGACCCACAAACCGCCCATAACATAATGGGAGGCAGGATAAATCATCATAGGTGTTTCATAAGGATTGTCGTCAACAATTTTTTCATACATCTGAAATAGATTGCCATAACGTGCTTCAATAACATCTTTTCCTAAACGTTTTATAGGATCTTTGAAGTCTAAAAATACTGCAAAGCCAGTTCCCACGCCATAACCTGCATCGCATCGTTCTTTTGCGGCACGCGAAGCAACATCACGAGGGACTAAGTTTCCAAATGCTGGATAACGACGTTCCAAATAGTAATCGCGGTCATCTTCTTTTATGTCGTTTGCTTTTAGTTGCCCTTTACGAACTTTTTCAGCATCTTCAATATTTTTAGGAACCCAGATTCTTCCATCATTACGCAAGCTTTCGCTCATAAGTGTCAATTTGGATTGAAAATCACCATGAACAGGAATACATGTTGGATGAATTTGCATATAACAAGGATTAGCAAAGAAAGCTCCCTTTTTGTATGCGCTCCAGGCAGGAGTAACATTTGAACCCATTGCATTTGTTGAAAGGAAGAAGGCGTTAGCATAACCACCAGTGGCAAGTACAACAGCGTGAGCACTATGTCTTTCAATTTCTCCAGTAACCAAGTTTCTTACAATAATTCCTCTTGCTCTTCCGTCAATAACCACAATATCAAGTACATCGCGTCGGGTGTACATTTTAACTGTACCTGCTTTTATTTGACGGCTAAGTGCTGAATATGCACCAAGAAGAAGTTGTTGACCAGTTTGCCCACGTGCATAAAAAGTACGCGAAACCTGTGCTCCTCCAAAAGAACGTGTGGATAGCAATCCGCCGTATTCGCGAGCAAAAGGAACGCCTTGAGCAACACATTGATCTATTATATTGTTTGATACGGTAGCTAATCTATAAACATTTGCTTCACGTGATCTATAGTCGCCTCCTTTTATTGTATCATAAAATAACCTGTAAATACTATCTCCATCGTTAGGGTAATTTTTTGCTGCATTGATTCCACCTTGTGCAGCAATGGAATGTGCGCGGCGTGGCGAATCTTGATAACAGAAAGATTTTACATTATATCCAGCTTCGCCAAAAGATGCTGCTGCACTTCCTCCGGCTAAGCCTGTTCCTACTACGATGATATCTAATTTTCGCTTGTTTGATGGGTTTACGAGCTTTTGCTCTTCTATGTATTTTGTCCACTTTTGGGCTAAAGGGCCTTCAGGAACTTTTGAATTTAATTTTGTCATTATTATTAATATTTAATTTTTATAATAAGCTATGCAGCAATTAAAAAATAGATTGGAATTATGCTAAAACCTATAACAATTAAAATTGCATAAACCGTGCTCAATCCCTTAATAAAATTAGTGTATTTGCTGTGTTCTAAGCCCAATGATTGAAATCCTGATTGAATTGCATGGTTCAAATGTATGCCAAGAGCTATGAAAGAAATGATGTAAACCACTGAATAAAAAACATTTCCAAAAAGCATCTGTGCCATTGTATAGAAATCGTGCTGGCTAGCTGCACCTTCAGGTACGTTTACAACTCCAATTTTTACAAGGTAAAAATTGAGAAAGTGTAAAATTAGAAAGATAAACACTATCACACCAGTATGAATCATAAACTTGGAACCTGAGGAAGTTGTTGAAACATTAGGTTTTACATACTTAATTGGTCTGGCACTTTGGTTATACCACCAAAGAAATATACCAAGAAGGATGTGTAGAATAAATGCGAGAAACAAAACTTTTTCAAAAATTTGAATAAAGATATTCGTTCCCATGAAATCTGCCGCAGCAGCAAATGATTTTCCACCATCGCTACTAAGCAACAATAGATTAATCGATAGGTGGATTAGCAAAAAAATTGCAAGAAATAGCCCAATTATGGACATTGTAATTTTCTTTGTAATCGATGCGTAATGAACAATTGAATTACTCATAATTTGTTAGATATATTAAAATAATTTGTTAAAAAAATGTCCGAATGTATGTTACCCTTTGGTTGATTTAATATCTGCATTTCCGAATTTGATATCATGCTGAAGGACCGAAATTTTTATTTGTCTTCTAAATTAAATTTAAGTGCTTCTGTATGTTTCTATTTTGCAAAGGTAAATTTTTTAATTGTGATATTATCAAAAGTAGTAATTTATATAAAATCTAAATTAGTATTTATTTTGTTGCTTTTAATTTCAATTACATATATTTGAAACCCAGAATATTTTAATATTTTATCATGAAATACATCAATTATTCATCATCTTTATTTAATAAAAATAGAGAAAAATTATTAGCTCAAATGGCTAATAATTCACTAGTTATACTTTTTTCGGCTGATGAATATCCACGTAATGGAGACCAATATTTCCCATTCCGACAGAATTCCGATTTCTTTTATTTGACAGGAATTGACCAAGAGAACTCGGCATTACTGATGTATAAGAATGCTGATGGCTCAGTATTTTCCTGCAAACTTTTTATAAAAAAAACTGATAAAACTCAAGAAATTTGGTTTGGAAAGAAACTTCATGCCGAGGATGCTTATAATATTTCTGGAATAAAAGAAGTTTTTTGGATTGATGATTTCGACCATCATTTGATAGATTCTTTGGATAAAATTAAGAATGTTTACATTTGGCAGAATGAATATGCAAAGTTTGAAACGGAAGTTCCTTATGCTAACTTGCGCAAGTCGAATGAGCTTATGAAAGAATATCCTAAATTGAATTTTTTACGACTTTTTCCAGTGATGGAAAAATTGAGAATTATTAAGTCAGCAGAAGAGCTTGAAATGATGCGGAAAGCTGTGGCAATAACCAAAAATGCTTATCTAAGAGTTTTAAAAAAGCTTAAGCCTGGCATGAAGGAATATGAAGTAGAGGCTGATATTACTTATGAATTTTTGCGTAGTGGAGCTTCTGGTCATTCCTATTCGCCTATTATTGCTGCTGGCGAAAATGCTTGTATATTGCACTATTGCGATAATGATAAAATGTTGTCTGATGGTAAATTGCTTTTGATGGATTTTGGCGCCGAATATGGAAATTATGCTGCCGATTGTTCGAGAACTATTCCTGTTAATGGGAAATTTTCACAACGGCAGAAAGATTGTTATGAAGCAGTTCTATATGTCTTTAAAAATGCATTAAAACTTTATATTCCAGGTAATACCATTGATATTATTAATATTAAAGTTGGAGAATGGATGCAAGAAAAATTGCTTCAACTTGGTCTGTTGAGTGAGGAAGAAATTAAGAATCATACTGGCGAGCATCCTCCATATTTCAAATATTATATGCATGGCACTTCGCATTTTATTGGTCTCGATGTTCATGATGTGGGAAGTAAGCAAACTGTTTTTGAGAAAT
>Ga0210044_10002312_pt1 | contig 28540 bp, 25 predicted proteins | sample CryGey13umfilter_2_FD_183959 | JGI IMG/M metagenome (GOLD analysis project Ga0210044, IMG submission 183959) | Groundwater microbial communities from aquifer in Utah, USA - Crystal Geyser 4/9/14 3 um filter (SPAdes) (version 2) | ecosystem: Environmental > Aquatic > Deep subsurface >... | reverse complement strand
ATAAAACCTTCTCATTTAATATTTGAAAAAAACAGAGTTTCAAAAAGTGAATGCGATGAGAAAAAAACTTCTATCAAATCATTTGATGAAGAAACAAAAAAGATTATCGAACGTGCATTAGAATTAAAAAATGGAAAAATTTATGGTAAAGATGGAGCCGCTGCATTACTTAAGATGAAACCGACCACACTGCAAAGCAAAATGAAGAAATTAAAAATTAATATTTAGGATTTATTGAAAGCCTATTCCAACTTGAAACTGTGAAACCTCGACATTTCAAGTGTGCCATTCGCCCGTTTAGTCTTACTCGCAAAAAAATAATGTAATATTACATCTGTTTCCCAATATTTCTCGTGGCACATCAATTGGTATTTACTACATAAATAAAAAACAAAAACATATAAATCAAAAAAGGAGAAAAAATGAAAAACATAAAAATCACAATCCTCGTAGCATTATTATCGAGCATAGCTTTTATTGCGTGCTCAGAAAACAATATCGGTGAACCAAATATTAACTTACAAGCAAATTCTGGGTTGACAAAAGATTCAATTCTTAGTATGCCTTATGAAAACATTTCCCCTAGCGAACAAAATAGTCTTTTTTATATGAGAGAGGAAGAAAAACTTGCACGAGATGTTTACATTACATTATTCAATAAATATGGAATTAAAGCTTTTAATAACATCAGTAAATCCGAGCAAACTCATACTGATGCTATTAAATACATTCTTCAAAAATATTCTCTTGATGATCCTATAATAAATGATGTAATTGGTGTATTTGTAAATCAAGACTTGCAAAATTTATACAATAAATTGATCGCACAAGGTTATCAATCTGATATTGAAGCTTTGAAGGTTGGAGCTTTAATTGAAGAAGTAGATATAATTGATTTGGTAAAAGCAATTAACGAAGAAGTTGATAATCAAGATATAAAACTTGTTTACAACAATTTAAAAATGGGATCAGAGAATCACTTAAGAGCTTTCGTTAAAAACCTATCTGCCAGAGGAATTATTTATACACCTCAGCTTTTGGATATAGATACTTATAATTCTATTGTCAAATAAAAAAACTATTCAAAAAGTTATTGTATGAAAATAAAATAAGTCAGTCTTTTAAAAGTAGAAGACTGACTTTTTATTTTCTGATAATTGTATCCTTCAAATTAATCTTTCAACAAAAATATAGTTCACAAAATAGAATTATTAAATCTTATCCACCGGGCAACTCATTTTGCGTGTAAAATAATATGCAGACAAAGTTATGAGTGGGAAAATTATAAAAACTGTTTGGTAAGAAAATTTTGTTATGATAAGACTTATCAATAATGGAAAAACTACAGATACAATATTTAGCGAGCCAAAAATTCCAGTAAACATAACCCGATTTGAATCATTGCTTATTTCAATTAAAGCTCCCTCAATTGCAATTTTGTTTGCACTTATTGCTACACCAACTAATAAAAATAATAATGAAAATATTTCTGAAGAATTAAGCTGGCTCAAAATCAAAGCAGAAACAGGGACAATGGAATACAAGAGAACAGAAGTTTTTATCATTCCCTTAAAGCCGATTTTTTTGATTAGGTAATGCCAAAATAAATTTGAGGTAATCATTCCAATAATCTGATAAAGTAAAAAATTACTTATTATCTCGTTATTAAAGACGTATAATTTCTTTGCATAAGCAATATAAAACGGAGTTATAGTTATTGTTAAACCAATAAGGTTTGCAATTATTACTAGGTATTTTAGATTTTTATTTTGTGAAAGTTGTGTTGGAATACTTTTAATAATTTTCACAAAGTTAATTGCTTTTTCATCGACAATCGTAGCTCGTTCCTTAACCGAATAATAACCTGCTGTTCCGATGAACAATAAAATACCAGCTAATGTAAATGCATATTTATAATTATCCGGATATGAAAATCCAACCAACATTTTTTTAAGAACGAAGGCAGAAATTAAAATCCCGAAACTTGTTATGAATTGTTTGATAACAAAAAATTTCTTTCGCTTCGTGCTCTCAATACTTTTACCGAGCAAATCATTATAAGATATTCCTGCAAAAGCTCCACTAATTGAAAACAGAGCCATCCAAAAAAACACAATGAGAATAAAAAGCTGCGGAGTAAATTCTTTCAAGAAATAAATTGATAATGCAACGCCTAAAAAAGCTGTAACTCTAAGATAGATTCCAATAAGTAAATATTTTTTCTTGTACGGTTTTTTAAGAAGTAGCGAGGCAAAAATAATTTGAGAGATTAAAGGAACTCCAATCATTATTGCAGTCAGAGTTCCAATATCAGTTTGCGTTCCACCGGCAAGTAAAATTAAACCGGGAAGAACAGAATTTTTATCAGTAAAAGTTTCAGCTAATGAGAGCCAGAATGCGTGCCAAATAAACGCAAATGAATTCTTATCCAGCATCATTCATCGTGATTATGCTTGCCTCTTCCGCGATGCTCGCCATCGTGATGATGTTTGCCGTGATGCTCTTCATCTTTTCCGTGTCCAATGCTATGTTTTGCCGTTGGTTCGGTAAGTTGTTTTAATTCACCTTTCAAATATTTGTCAACTGCCTCCTGAACAGACATTTTTCTTGCAAGATAAACTTTACATTTTGGTGTATTGATAATTTCAAACGCGTGCGGACCAATATTACCAACAATAAAAGCTTCAAAACCTTTATCTAAAAACTGTTGAAGGTTTTCGTGATTATGTCCTTCATCAATATTTTCAAAAGCTTCGAAAGATTTTGTTTCTGTGTTATAAAGAATAAAATAATTTGCGTGTCCAAATCTTTTTGCAATTGGACTTTCTAATTTATTTCCATCTGAACCGATTAGTATTAACATATTAACTCTCTTTAATTTTTTGTGTAAATAAGATGAATTTTTTATTCAAAAGATTCTTTCATAAATTAATTCATTTTCTTGTTCTGTGATAATAGTAATTTGTTATAATTACCATTTTGTTTGATCAATTCTTTATGATTGCCGCACTCAATAATTCTGCCATTAGACATTACTAATATCTCATCAAACATTTCCATTTGATTCAAACGATGAGTAATAAATAAAATACTTTTGTCTTTACTAATTTGTTCAATCATACTTAAAATATTTTTTTCTGTAACTGAATCGAGATGTGATGTAACTTCATCAAAAATTATAATTGGTGTATTTCGTAATATTGCTCTTGCTATTCCTAATCTTTTTATTTCGCCACCACTTAATTTTTTCCCAAGTTCTCCAATATGTGTATTTACTTTTTCTGGCAGACTTTGAACATATTCATACAGCTCAGATTTTTTTAATGCTTCGTTAATTTCATATTCACTTGCATTCTCATTTGATATCAACAGATTTTCTAAAATAGTTCCTGTAAACAAATGAACATTTTGTGGCACAACTGAAATTATTTCTCTTACTTTTTCCGCCGATATATTGTTATAACTAATATCACCAACCAAAATTTCACCATCACCATAATTCCATAGTTTGCATATAACATTTACTAAAGTTGATTTACCACTTCCGCTTGCACCGACTATTGCAATTTTCCCTTTTTCTTTTACTTCAAAGGAAATTTTATCAAGTGCTTTTTTATGTCCATCGTAACTGAATGTGAGATCACTAATTTTTAAATCATATTTTTTGATTTGTTGAATTTCATTTTGTGGATAAGCTGTTGATTGATGCTCACGATTAAGATTATGAGAAAGATTATTTATTTGATCTGTATCTGTAATCTCAATCAAGCGTTTAGCTGCTTCAACACTCTTTGTTAAATACTGAAATGCTAATGGAATTTGAAACACTATTTCAAACGATGCCATTATTCCAATTGTTATAACTGAAAGATAAACTCCATTTAATAATTTATTTGTTACATCTGGAATAGCTGCATACAACATAATTGCAACCGTAATATTCATTGCTAATCCTGTTAATACTTCGTGCAACGATTGAATTAAATTCATCTTTCTTTCTAATCGCAACAGTTCATCTTCAATTTCAGAAAAGATATTCTTCCATTTCTGAATTTGTCCATAAACAATTAATTCAGATAATCCCTGAATGCTATCAACTGCAATTGCTTTCAGTTGACTTTTTAATTTTATTATTTGTCCGCCAAGTTTACGACTGAGAAAATATGTTAATGTTGGAATTCCAATTGCTGAAAGCACAAATGTTGTTAGAAAGATTACAGCATACTTTACATTAAAAAGATTCAGAAGTGTAAACATTAGAATTGCAACGGCAACAAAAACAAAAGGCGGAGATATTACACGGACAAAAATATGTTCAAGACTTTCGATATCTTCAATTGCGCGTGATAGCAAATCACCACTTGTTAAATCTTTTTTCTTTGATGGAATAAGTGGTTCTAACGATTTGAAAAACCATACTCTGAACTTTGCAAGCAATTTAAAAGTTACTTCGTGAGAAATATATCGTTCAAGATAACGAAATACTCCGCGTGATATTCCAAAAAATCTTACGCCAACAATAGCAACCTGTAATTGATAAATGGGAGTTTGGATAGCAGCGCTCGCAATTATAAATGATGATGTCATCATCAAACCAATTCCGCTTCCAACGGTTAAAAAGCCCATTAAAGCAGCAAGAATCATCCAATATTTATATTGGGTTGCCAATGATAATATTTTGAAAAATGTTTTGATCATTTGTCCATATCGATTTGTTCGAACAAATTTTTATAATACAACGATTTTTCTAACAGCTCCGAATGATTTCCAATTGCATCAACTCTGCCATTTTTCATTACAATAATTTTATCAGCTTTGATAATTGTATTCAATCGATGAGCTATAATTAAAACCGTCTTCCCTTTGAATAAATCGAACATATCATTCATAATTTCTTCTTCAATAATCGGATCTAAATTGGCGGTGGGTTCATCAACTAAAATTATTGGCGCGTTGCGGAGATATGCGCGCGCTAAAGCAATCCTTTGGATTTCACCTCCACTAAAATTATCTCCAGCCTCGCTGACTAAAGTATCATACTGTTTTGGTAGAGAAGAAATTAATTTGTGAATTTTTGATTTGCTTGCTGCTTCAATAATTCCCTGAATTGTTGCATCATCATTTGACAGTTTAATGTTTTCTAAAATTGTTTTATTAAAAAGATGTGGACTCTGCGGTATCCACGCAATATTTTTTCTCCACTCATCTTCATTTATTTCAAACAAATTTTGATTCCCAAATTTTATCATTCCCTGCGCCGGATTAATAAATCGCAACAACATATTCATCAATGTTGTTTTGCCAGAACCAGTTTGCCCGACTAATGCTATAACTTTTTTCGGTTCAATTACAAGAGAAATTGAATCGAGAGCTTTAATATTTCTTTCCTCATAAGTGAAAGAAACATTTTCAAAAACTATTGGCGAATCATATTCAATTATTTTTTTTGTTTGATTTGAATTCATCGTTTCAGATGATTCATTCTTCATCAACTCACTGATTCTCTCGAATGAACTTATACCTTCCATTCCTGCGTGATAACTTACTCCAAGTTGACGAAGCGGCAAATAAAAATCCGGTGCAATTATTAAAATGAAAAGTGCATCAGTAAAATTGAAATCACCATTCAACAATCGTAAACCAATTGAAACTGCAATCACCGCCACACTTATTGTCGAAGCCACTTCTAAAACTAATGCAGATAAAAAAGCAACACGCAAAACTTTTAATGTTTTTATTCGAAAAATATTTGTGATGTTATCAATTCGTTTGATTGTTTCTTTAGTTCTATTGAAAAGTTTTAAAGTCGGTAATCCTTGAAGCACATCAAAAAAATATGCACTCATTCTGCTCAAAGTTACCCATTGTTTTTGATTTAACTTTTCGGAAATCGATCCGATTAAAAACATAAATGTTGGAATGATTGGTGCTGTTACAATAAAAATAATTGCAGAAAGTAAATCACGTGGCAACACGAATAACAAAATCAGAATTGGGATAAATGCAGCAAGAAATATTTGTGGTAAAAATTTAGAGAAGTAATCTTCAAGTTTATCAACACCATTTAAAAGTGTGTTTACAATCTCTCCTGTTCGCTCAGATTTTAATTTAAGTGGTCCTAGTTCTTTTATTTTATTAATTAATTGTTCTCGTAAGTTTTTTTTGATTATAAAAACAACCTTGGAAGAAAAGAAATTTTGTAACCATATTGAAATTGCTTTAGCTATTGAGAAAGAGAGATAGATAATTATCAGATCAAATACTTGCTGAAGAGTTTGATGAAGTAGAAAAGCATTATTAATTGTTCTACTTAAAATGAAAGCCTGTGCAATTGTAAATACTGAAGCAATTAATCCAAATAATATTATTAAATAAAATTTATTTCTATCGCTTTTTGTTAAATCAAAGAGTTGTTTATTAAAGAGCATTTAGATTTTTTTTCTCCAGCAATATGCCATAAAATTTTCATCCCTACATAGTAAATATTTACCGCTGATTAGAATTTATCAGTTGTCATCTTGATCCGTCATCCGTAAGCTATTAAAGACGGATCAGTGTGACACTCTCTTTGAATTATTCAGTTCGAATTGATAATTAATGTTTTCTCACCATCCTCAACATTTTGATATTCAAAATCAAAAAGCGAAAAAATTGATAAACAATATTTGTCCTGAAAAATTTTGTAAACTTTGTTGGTACTGGTGGATAATAACTTTGTTCAAATGGTTTTCTTACACTCATTTTTTTCTCCTTAATTATTCTGGAACAACAACCCAAAGTGGATTTGCTTTTGCTTTATAGATAAATGCAATGTGAAGAAAATGTTTTATCCAATGTCCAGCCAAACCGATTTCACCTGAAGTATATCTTAAATCTCTACCACTATCAGGATATTTTTCAAAATCGGGAATGATTGGATACATTGTCATTGAAGCAGCAGTTCCTTTAAAGAAACCAGCACCAGCACTTGCAATACAAGCAGCACCCATATTTGCCATTGATGCTTTTCTTTTTGGTTCATCAGCTTTTCCATTTATCATATCAACAATGTTGTATGCAATTTGTCTTGCCATAACTCCGGATGGCATTCCCGTTCTCGGAGGAGTTGGAAAGATTGGAATTCCATTTGGATTTGTCATCGGCTTTGATATTGAATGAGGGGGAGCGAAAGCAATTCCTGCGGCAAAAATATTTTTATACTTTGGTGATTGATAAGTTTTTGGCCAATCAGAAGGTTTCCACTCTTCGTAAGGTTTTTTAGAATAATCTCCATCAACAATCATAAATCCATTTGGTAAAAACATCTGTGAAGTAATATCATTATTATTTTTATCAAACGCTTTTAAGCCAACGCCACTGAATGGTGGAAGCAACATTGCAAAGTCTTTTTTGATAGATATTTCTTCGCCATCAAGATTTTCATATACAATTTCTCTTTCCATTACTTCTTTAACGTGGGCTTGAGTTATCCATTCAATTCCTCTCTCTGTATAAAGTGATTCAGTAAAAATTCTGCTGTGAGTTATGTAACCACCTCGCTTCAAAAACATTCCACCCATTCCAAAATCACCAAGTTCTGATTCGTTTGATATCCAGATTATTTTTGCTTTATCTCTTACATTATTTTTTCTCAAAATAAATTCTACATTAAAAAGATATTCAAATGCAGCCCCCTGGCAAGTGCAATTACCGTGTCCGGTTCCAATAAGAAAAGTTTGGTTTTCACCTTTCTTCATTCTTTCAATTGATTCAGATAAATGTTTAAAAGTTTCATCAGCATGAGAATATGTGCAAACGGATAAACTATTCTTTCTTGGTCCTAAACCTTTTGTAGCATCGAAATTTAATTTCGGTCCGGTTGCATTAATTAAATAATCATAAGTTACTTTTTCTTTTTGTCCCAATTTTTCCTGTGATGTGCACTCAATTAAAACATAAGGATTACTTGTTGTAGAATCACCTTCCGGATGAATGCTAACTGCTTTTGCCTGATGAAAAACAATTCCTGTTTTTTTATATACTGGTTCAAGCGGAAAAGTAACTTGTTCTGGTTTCATATAACCAACACCGACCCAAATATTCGAAGGGATCCAATTCCATTTACTATTTGGTGAAACAACAACTACGTCATGTTTTCTTGATAATTTTCTGCGGGCGTGAAGAGCGGCTGTTTGTCCCGCTATTCCTGCTCCAAGAATCAGAAGACGAGCCATGTGAACTCCATTATTTAAATTTTTTTAATAATACAATTGAAACAACAAAAACTAAAATCATTCCACTAAGAACACCAATCTCCAGCATGTACATATTTATTTTTTCCTGAAAGTAAGCCGTCTCCACACTGATAATCAATATTCTTCTGATTGCTGCAATTAATCCAACAATTAAAAATGGTTCTGAACATAAAACATGTTCTTTGATTGTAATACGAACTGTGTAGAGAATTTCCAAAACCATCACTAATAAAAGTGTTTTAGAAATAATTTCAATAATTGTTTGAACTTGATTTTCTGCTTTGAAGAATTCAGGGAATGAGATGAACTCGTTGTAAATTAATAAAACTGCACTTGCTGTTAAAAGTAAAGCGACAATTACATAAATAAAATCTTCAACAAAACTTAATGAGTGAATTATTTTTTCTTTCACATTATCACCTTAAAGTGATTTATAAATTGTGCCCAAATGATAGAAATCATTCAGGCACTTATTAAATATAACTAAGATAAAATTTCAATATTCAAGTTTTTGTTTAGTTGAAACTCTTTTTCTGAAAATCCAATAGCTCCAGGCTTGATATGCGAGTACAATCGGAACAAATATCAATGCAACAATGCTCATCACTTGCAAAGTATATGGACTTGAGGAAGCATTGTAAATTGTCAAGCTCCAATCAGGATTCGTACTTGAAACCATTACACGTGGAAAGAGTCCCATAAATACAGTAATAGTTGAAAATGCAATTGTAATTCCTGTCATCACAAAAGCCCAGCCTTCTTTTTGAATTTTCAATAAATATCCGACAGATAAAATTGCAAGTCCTGCAATTATTGGAACAGCCCCGGGATTAATGCCAAGTTTGCTAAACATATCAGTATCAAAATATCCAAGAATTACATAAGCGAATAATACAACAGTTGCGGGTAGCCATAATTTATTAGCAACTTTTCTTGCGCTTTCTAAAAGATTGTCTGTTAATTTTAATGTTAAAAATATTGAACCATGTAAAGTGAAAAGTAATAATGAAGCAACTCCACCGATCAATGAATAAGGATTTAACAATGTGAAAAAGTTTCCTGTGAAATTCATTTTATCATCAATTGGAACTCCACGAATAAGATTTGAAATTGCAACACCCCAAAGCAATGCCGGAACAAAACTTCCAACAAAGATTACCCAATCCCAACGATTGTGCCAAACGGGATCATCTTTCTTACTTCTATATTCAAAAGCAACGCCACGAGCAATTAAAGCAAGCAACATTACAACAAGTGCTAAATAAAACCCACTGAATAGAGTTGCATACCAGTTTGGAAATGCGGCGAACATTGCACCACCGGCGGTTAACATCCAAACTTCATTTCCATCCCAAAATGTGCCTATTGAATTTATAATTGCTCTTCTTTCACGATCTTCTTTACCGAGAAATGGTAAGAGAATTCCAACGCCGTAATCAAATCCTTCTAAAAAGAAAAATCCTACAAATAATACGGCAATAAGTATAAACCAAATTGTGTTAAAATCCATTTTATTCTCCTATGCTTTAGTTAAAACTGAGTTATCAACTTCTGCTTCTTCTTTTTCAATTTCATCAATATTTCTGTTTGCAAATTTTATCATCAAGCCAATCATTATCACCATCAGCACAGCATAAATTAATGTATAAGCAATAAGAGAAAAAGCAACTTCGCCGGCAGTAACTGTATTTGAAACTGAATCAGCAGTTTGAAACAAACCAAATACCGTCCACGGTTGCCTTGCCAATTCAGTAAATAACCATCCGGTTGAATTTGCAATAACAGGTAAAAATAATGACCAGAAAACAATTTTGTACCAAAGTGGTTTAAATTCAAACTTAGATTTGAATGCTTGAATTGTGGTGAGTAATGCAATTAACAACATTAAGAAACCAGCACCCACCATAATTCTGAAAGTCCAATATGAAATTGCAATTGGCGGTACATAATCGCCTGGACCAAATTTTTGTTCTGCTTCTTTCTGTAAATTATTTATTCCTTTTACTTCACCGGAAAATTTATTGTAAGCAAGAAAACTTAAAGCACCTGGAATTTTTATTGCAAAAACATCTTTTCGATTTTTTTCATCACCAAAAGTGAATAACGACATTGCTGCAGGATTTTCGGAATCCCATAATGCTTCTGCTGCAGCCATTTTCATGGGTTGTACTTTAACCATATATTGAGCTTGAGTATGACCAACTAATACAACTAGCAAAGAACCAACCAAAGCATAAACAGCACCGAACTTAAATGATTTCTTAAATACTTCATGCTTTTCTTTTTTAACCAATTGAAAAGCAGAGATTGCAAGAATTAGAAATCCTGCTGTTGCTACTGCACCAAAAAATACGTGTGGAAATTGAACCCAAAGATGACCATTGGTTATTATGGCGAAGAAGTCAGTCATCTCCGCTCTGCCATTTCTGATTGCATAACCAACTGGCTGTTGCATAAAAGAATTTGCTGCTAAAATCCAAATTGCTGAGAGATTAGAACCAATTGCAACAAGCCAAATTGAAGCAAGATGAAATTTTTTAGGAACTCTTTCCCAGCCAAAAATCCAGATGCCAAGAAAAGTTGATTCCATAAAGAAAGCAAGCAATGCTTCGATGGCAAGCGGGGCTCCAAAAATATCTCCCATAAACCTTGAGTATTGCGACCAGTTCATTCCAAATTGAAATTCCTGAACAATACCAGTGGCAACACCAATCGCAAAGTTGATGAGGAATAATTTTCCCCAAAACTTTGTCATTTTTTTGTAAGCTTCATTACCTGTTCTGTAATATGCAGTTTGCATTATAGCAACCGCAATTGAAAGTCCTAAGGTAATTGGCACAAAGAAGAAGTGATAAACAGTTACGATTGCGAACTGCCATCTTGCTAAAGTTAATGCATCCATATTTTACCTCATTTTTATTGAATAATTAAGTGATTAAAGATTTTGTTCTTTGAGTATGTAGTCAGAAAACTTTTGACTTTTTAATTTATCTATTAATAATTTTTCTTCGTTAATCCAGAAAGAATGAAACTTGCAGCCGAACATTAATTCACAAACAAAATTTTCTTTTAAGCAATCATTAAATTTTACTTTGAAACCGATTGTGTTAAGTACATCGTACATCGATAGTTTTTTAGGATCAGCTTTAAGAAAAACTCCACCATATTTACCTTGTATTGAATCTGTGATATTTGTTTTTTTTAACTTGTGGATTATACGCGAAGCAAATTTTTGCGATATAAAAAGTTTTTCGGCAAGTTTTGGAACTGAAATAAATTCTCCTTTTGGCAATCCTGCAAGAAAGGCTGTCATTCGCAATGCATAATCTTGTTCTCTTGATATAAAACTATTTCTTCGCATCCTCAATACTCTAAACATTACCTAAAAGGTTATGTTTAAAATAATGCGGATTTTTATAAAAGCAAAATAATTTTTAAAAATATTTTTAATCTGCCGTTTTACATTAAATCCAGACTAATATTTCCATTATTCACTCTAAATAAATTTTCTCTCGATGTGTAGATTTTAATTAATCTGTATTAAAGTAATAAATACAGCCGGATTTTCAAGAATATCAAAATTATTATTCTGTATTGAGAAAATATAAAAGCATTTTAGCAAGAAGATTTGGATTCTGCGCTAATACAATTATAAATTAAAGCAATTAAATTTCTTGAAATAATGGGCGAATAATTTTTAAGATAGAAGAAAAACATAATGTACTTCGAAAGGCTCTTTTATTACCACTTTCTTCTTATAAAAAACTAATACTTCTAAGTTCTTCAAGTGCATTTTGGAAACAAAAAAAATAATTTAGAAACATCGCTGATTTCGTTCAAAAAAAAGGCTTTGATTCTGACTAATATTTTAATCGGAAAAGAAACTATACAGGAAGAAAAGAATAAATATAACTTCCATTTATTGGACATAATCAATAGTGGAAACGCTACTTCATGATTAATTGATTCGAGCACGGTTTATATTAAAAATTGAATATCATTTTTCAAAAAGCGTATCTATCTACTCCAAAAAGATTTGTGAAAGGATTGCGGAAAGCGAAAATGCCGGATAATGAAGTTTGGATTAATAAAGCAGAAAGCGACAAAGATGTTGCTTAATTAAAATAATTTTTTATCTCATTTTTATTGACAAGTTCTGATGCGGGTTTTGTAGAATCCGGAGAAGGAGTTATATCCCTGGCAAGAAGTTTTTTTATTGAGGAGTTGATAAAGTAATTGCATCACTTTGGAAAACTTCCGACAAGGGATCGCGGGAATTTTTTGTCGAATTTTTCAAGCAGTTAATCACATGGAATGATTACTCAAAAGCATTACAGGAAACCAAAAAAACATTTTATACAAAATCAAAAATTTTCTTTCCCGAATATCTGGGCAGGATTTATTCTAATTGATTAACTCTTTCTTTTTATACTTACTTTGCCCAAATATAAAAGCTCTAAATCATTTTCGACTTTCCAGTAAAATAGCCCTACGGGCAATGACACTTTTTGAATGAATTTTCTTTCACGAATTGGAAACGTAAAAAGCATTTTGTCTTTATTATCAAAAATCTTCAAATACTTTGTTTCACCACCGGATGCAGAAAAATTAAAAACAATATTTGAATCAGTAAAAACCGAGTCTTTCGGTGAATTGATCACAATTTCACCGGAACGAAATTCACTGAAACACACAGCTTCATACTCAGGAATAGGAATAAATTTATCAGCAGTGTCAGTATTTTTTTTACGCATAGATTCTTCTAAAGTCAGAGTATTATTTTTCTCATTCATTAAAGCCGAACTATCCGAATAGCTTATGGGGGTGCATTACATATAATACTTCCGCTCGCATTGTTTCTGCATTTTTGCTAATACACTTTCAAGCAGACGCATATTTATATATTGAATCATATCCATCTGCTCTGTTTTGTCGATCAATCCATATTTTACATAACAGTTTGAAATAATCTCAATCACGTTTTGATTTTGGACAACAAACTTCTTTGTGTTATTAAACAGTATTTTAATATTTTGATTATTATCTGACAGCACAACAAATCTTATTGGATTATAGAATTAACTTTGAAATAATATTTTTTTTGAATAGAAATACAACAGAAAATTATTTTTTTTACATATTAATGGATAAAAATTTGAAAATATTTCACTAATGGGAAAGAAAAAATACAAAGTCAAATATTCTGATTCTACTGCAACTGATTGGTCGTCAGTAGATAGAATATTATTAGATTCAATACGGGAAGAAAGCAAATGCAAAATTCCAAAGGTAAATCTTGCACTAGTTAGCAATTCAAAAGGTTTTCATGGGAGATTTGGAGTATTTGATTTCTCATTACTTGCTGTTTGCACGGAAGACATGATGCCTGTTTGGGAAGACAGTTGTGTTGAAATATTTCTAAAGCCAAAAGATTCTGTCGGGCATTTGGCATTCGAGTTCAATTGTATTGGTGCACTTTATGCAACTTATGTTAAAGATGAAAAAATAGTCAATGGAAAATTTTCTCAAGAAATTTTATTCACACCTGACGACTGCAAACAAATTCAAAGGAAGAGTAAATTATCAAATAGAATTTATCCCGAAAAGTTTGAAAAAGTTTACTGGACCATCGAATTTTTCATTCCCTTTTCAATCATCGGGAAATATTTTGGCAACGTTTTCTTGAATAAGAAAGTTTACTATGCAAATTTTTTCAAATGAGGAGACAAGCTTAAAAATCCCCATTGGATATCTTGGAACAAACTGAACAAATTAAATTTTCATGTTGAAAAAGATTTTGGGGAAATCATTCTTTATTGCTGTTGACTAAATTCAACGGCAATAAAGCACTAATTTGTTTTTTCAAATTCAAGTTTTATTGAATCATTTACTGATACAATTTTATAAAAGATATTCATCTCTCCGCCTGTTGGACAACAATTAGCGTCACCATCATTATAAAGCGGAACAGTATTAACCAAATATCCTCCTGAGATATGATAGTTATCATGTCCCTGAATTTTAGATACATCGAAATATTTCCCGTCAGTAACATTCTCAATACATTTTGTATCAACTTTAATTATGCTCCTTTGGTCATAGGTGAAAACATACAAATCTTCCATACCGCCAGAGCCTCCGTTTCCAATTGTGACATAAAACTCTTTGATTCCATCACGATTCAAATCTGCAATCATTACAGTATCAACATAACCAACACCATCATATTTAAATATTTTATTTTCCGGTAACCCTGAAGATCTGAAACTTATATCACGTGCACTCCAGCCATCTCCTTTCTGTTCAACAATTATAAAATACCTTGAATCACTTATGGTGAATTTTCTTTCCTTAATAATTTCAGACCGATTTGCTTCTTCATCAGCATGATGCATTTCACTTGAATTCAATGTTTGATTACGAAGATTATACTTATTTAAATCTTTATTCTGATTATTTTTATTGTCTTTTGAACAGCCGATTAAAAACAAAATAAGCATAAATAAAATTGCTCTCAGCATTTTATTTCTCCAATAATTTATTGTAAATGTTAAATTTTTTTCATCAAAACAAACATTAAATTTTGCAGGTAATAGTTTTGTCCCGCAAATCTAACTGTCAGGAATGGACTCCAGTCCATTCCGATTAAGAAAAGGATCGGACTGGAGTTCAATCTTACATGGTAAATTCTTTTTTCTTTACCGTAACCTTATCGAGCACTCTCATATTAACTTTAACACCAATTCCTGGTTCGGTCAGAACATTTATTGTACCATCTTTATTAACAATAAATTCCGGTTCAACAATATCTTCTTTGTAATAACGTTTGCTAGCGGAAATATCTCCCGGTAATTTAAAGTTTGGCAGCGAAGCAAGAGCAACATTTCCTGCCCGTCCAATTCCACTTTCCAGCATTCCGCCGCACCAAACAGGAATATTTTTAGACTGACAGTAATCATGAATAAGTTTTGATTCTGTAAATCCGCCGACACGTCCCGGCTTTATGTTTATTACTCTGCAACTATCAAGTTCTATTGCGGCACGGGTATCATCAAGCGAGTGAATGCTTTCATCAAGGCAGATTGGTGTTTTGAGTTCACGCTGCAGCTTTGAATGATCATAAATATTTTCATAACCAAGCGGCTGTTCAATCAGCAGCAAATTGTAATCGTCCATATGCTTAAACAAATCAATATGCTTGAGTTCATATGCAGAGTTAGCGTCAACCTGAAACAGAATATCTTGAAATTCTTTTCTTACTGCTCTAATAAACTGAATATCATATCCGGGAGCAATTTTAATCTTTATTCTTTTATAACCTTCAGCAAGATAACTTTCAATTTTTTTGATTAACTCTGGAATAGAATTTTGAATTCCAATACTTACGCCAACATCAATTTTATTTTTTGTTCCTCCCATCATTTTTGAAAGCGAAATGTTTTGTGACTTAGCAAACAAATCCCACAGCGCCGCTTCAAGTCCGGCTTTTGCCATCATATGTCCGCGTACTTTTTCATATGATGAAATTGCTTCATCAATACCTGAAATATTTTTACCAAGAATCGATGGGATTAAAAAATCCTGTAAGATATGCCATGCAGTTATAACCGTTTCGTATGAGTAAAACGGCGTTCCTTCTGCAACACTTTCACCCCAACCAGTAAAACCTTCACCATCAACACGCACAATAATATGTTCCTCATCATATTCAGTTCCCATTGATGTTGTGAATGGCGAAACCAATTCCATTCTAATGTGGTGAAGTTCTACCTTTTCAATTTTCATATTTTCACTCAAATTTTAATTAACAGCCATCCTTTGACAAACTGCCGGCTTCAGACAGTACTCAGGATAATTCTGTTTCTTTAATTAAAAATCACTCAACAACTTTAACATATTTTGAAGCAAGTGCACCGCATATCGGACATTTTTCAGTAGGCTTTCCAAATTCAATATGACCGCAAACGGGACAAAGGTAAAACTCAGAGATATCCAAATCTTTCCCTTCCTCAACAGCTTTTAACGCAAGGTTGTAAAGTTTTGCATGAACATTTTCCGCCTCAACTGCATATTTGAACATTCGTTTTGCCTTATGATTTTCAGCTTCAGCCTGTTGAAGCATAGGCGGATACATTTCAGTGAATTCATAAGTTTCACCTGATATTGCTGCTTTTAAGTTCTCCAAAGTTGAACCAATTCCATCCAATGCACCAAGATGACCTTCAGCATGAATTCTTTCTGCTTCTGCAGTGGTTGCGAATAATTTTGCAACATTCGGAAATCCTTCTCTTTCTGCCTTCTTTGAAAATGCACGATACTTTTGGTTTGCCTGACTTTCACCTGCAAATGCTTCTTTTAGGTTTTCTTTTGTAGTTGACATTTCTGCTCCTTATTTTTATTAAGTACAAAGTTAAATTATAAAAAAAATCAATTCTTCTATTCACCAAAATAAAAATTGAATTTATTGAATTAATTTACGATTGATTTTTCCCCTGTAAATTTTAATACAAACTCTTTTTTATAAAAAATTTTGGATAGAATAACGAGTTGAATATGATTGATAAAAGTCTGAGTTTTTTTTATTTGGTAATTAGGTTAAAGTTGAATAACGAATTTTCCTTTCTTCATAATTCTCTCACCGTCAAAATACACATTTGGTTTTTTAACAACTCCGTCAAGATGCAGAGGAACATTAACATTCCCGCCCATAGATTTATTATCTCCGAGAGCAATATGTATTGTGCCCATCACTTTTTCATCTTCGAGCAAAACACCGCTCAGCTTTGCTTTATCATTTGTTCCAATTCCAAACTCTGCAATATTTCTTGCAAGGCGTCCAACTTTATCAAGCATTTTAACTAATTGTTTTGCTTGTTTTCCGCCGGAAATTCTTTCTGCATAACCATCAATAACTTCAATGCGAATCGGTTTATTGTCGATTACTCCAATTCCAGCCATCGAACCATCAACATAAAAAACACCATTGCTTTTTCCTTCCAATGGTGCAATGTAAGCTTCACCGGTAGGAAGATTTCCGCTTTCACCTTTTTTATGAAATAAACCTTTGCTTGGAATTCCATTTCGTCCACTAATATCAAGTGTGATGTATGTTCCTAGTTCCGAGGTTACACGGACTTCATTTACATCGTTCAGCATTTCCTGAAGTTTTATTGTTCGCTCAGCAATTTTATTATAATCGGCATTTAGCCCTCTGATCATTATTGATTCTGTAATTCCGGGAAAAGTTGCAATGCGGGCACCAAGCGAAGAAGCCGTTCTTCTGGCATTTGTATGTGTAAGTGATTTATCAGTCGGGCATAAAACTATATCAAATTGCTTCATCAGTTCAGCTACCTGTGAAGGCGGTTCTTCACCATTTATCTCGCGTGATTTCATTTCAACAAATAGTGAAGTAAGTCCAAGTTGTAATGCATTTTCATAAAGTGCGTAACCTATTTTCTTTTTCTTTTCATCAGTAATAACTAAAATTGATTCGCCACTTACAGCACCCATACAATCTTTAATTGCAATTTTACATGCCTTATCTAATTTTGTCATTATAAACTTCCTAAGATTATTTTTATTGATATTTTACGAAAACATCATCAAACTTATACGATAATCACGTCAGAAAGATATTCCAATATTTAACTGAACAGTAGCCGACAAGCCACCTTTATCCACGAACTTCAATCCTGATTCATCAGACGGAAGTTTATTCCCTGAGTTATCAACTAAATTATTTATTGAAATCACCTGATAATAAGCCGTTCCTTCAAGGCTTACGTAATTTTTAATCAATTCAATTATCAAACCAGAACCTGCATAATAGCCCATCGTCATTGAAGAATAATTGTAATCTTTCTCCTGTGTTCCTATATTATCTGAAAATGTATTCATTAATTCTGAAGTATATAAATTCACTCCGCCATCGAAAAGTTTGAGATTCAGGAAACTGAATATGGGAAAGCCAATATCAATACCGAATCCCCAATGATTCAATGAAAGATCCGATTTCATAATACTTTCACCTGAGACTGATTGCTCTTTTGCTTCCTGCGAACTTTTCAGAAACTGATAAAATCCTTTTGCAGTCAGAAAGAAATTTGAGAACTTTGCACGAAAGATATTTGCCCCGACACGCAAGCCTCTCATCTCTTCGAATTTAAATACGTTTTCACTATTTCCTAATGCAGTCAGTTGCTCATTTAAAGTTTTGTTCAATCCGTCAAGCTTATATTTTTCGATTGAATAACCTCCGTAAACTCCGGATAAACCAAGACAACCAAACCCGCAGGACTGAGCTGACAAATTATAAATCGCAGTAAAATAAAAAAACAAAACCAGTCCTGATAGTTTCAATAACATAAACACCTCAATTCTTAATCGCAAAATATAATATAAAAGTTAAGAAGCAATAACTTACCTCATTCCCTGTTCGAGACCATGACCTGAAGCACTCATTTCGCTTCGGCGAAGTAAAAATGCAAAAGTTACTCCAAAGAACCCAAGAGTTGAAAATATCCACATACCAAGATTATATCCGCCGCTGTAATCATTTGCCCAACCAATTATAAAATTAAAACTTGCCAAACCAATGTTTTGAATCATAGTCATCAGTCCATAAGCCGTACCGAGTTTGGATTCATCAACAATAATTGCTACAGAGGGCCACATAACTGCAGGAATCAATGAAAATGCAAGTCCCATCATTGCCATCGGAATATATAAAGTAAGTCCGGTATATGCCATAAGCAAATAGACAGGAATTAAAATCAATGATCCAATCATCATAAGCAATGAACGCTTGCCGATATAATCAGCAAATAATCCAAACAACGGAGTAAGAATCATTGCTGAAAGTGTAAGCAGACTTGAAAGGAAGCCACCCATTTCTCTCGTTGTTCCATGTGTTTCCATAAAGAATTTCACAGCAAAAGTTTGGAATGGAAATATTCCAGAATAAAATGTCACACAAAGTAAAACCACAAACCAATAAGACCGTGAAAAACTAAATATCTGTTTAAAATTAACATCATCTTGTTTTGCCACCGGACGAAGTGAATATCTCTTCTCCGCATAAACATCCATGCCCCAGTAAACAATAATCATTACAGCAGCAATTATCCCAGCTATAACTGCAATCATCAATGGATATTTGTAATCATGATAAAATGCTCTTGCCCAGGTCGGAGAATTCAATGCTGCAAAAGAACCAAGCCGAGCTAATGTAAGATTCAAACCAAATGCAAATGATAACTGTTTGCCTTTGAACCATCTACCAATAACAGTTGTGATTGCTACAATCATAGATTCAGCACCGAGTCCGAAAATTAATCTTCCGACAGCCATCATTGTTAAATCACTGAATGAAGCAGTAATCACAGCGCCGGTCAAACAAAGCAAAGTAAATATAAATGTCGAAATTCTTGTCCCGATTTTGTCAATTATTATTCCACCGATTAAAACCATAAATACGTTTGGCACGCTGTAAATTCCTTGCAGCAAACCAATATTCGCATCAGTGAATTTTAATTGTTTAACCAACAAATCAGCAAGTGGGCTTATTGAATCATAAATATAATAATTGCCAAACATGGCAAGGCTTATTACAACCAATATTATCCATCGGTAAACTGGTGATGGTTCTGGTTTGACCGTTATTTTTTCTTCCATAATTTTATTTTGTTTACATGATTAAATTGCTACACTGTGTGACTGACTCAAAATAATTTTTTATTCAACACTGAGCCTGCCTGCCGACAAGCAGGCTCATACTGATAGTTTTTAACTCTTTAGTCGCCTCAATAGTATAACTTTATAAATCTTAATTAACTTGTCTAATCGTTATTTTACCGGAACGTTCTTCAATGCGTCTTTCAGAAGTTCCCAGAATTTCACAACAGTACTGATTTGAACCCGCTCATCAGGTGAATGTGCACCGATGATAGTGGGACCAAATGAAATCATATCCATATCAGGATATCTTTCTTTAATAATACCGCATTCTAATCCGGCATGAATAGCTTTCACTTCGGGTTCTGATTTATATTTATTCTTATAAACACTTTTCATAACCTTTAAGATTGGTGAATTAATATCAGGTTTCCATCCGGGATAACCATCACCCTGTTTCACATCTGCTTTTGCCATTCTTAATAAAACAGCAATTGAATTTGAAATATCTTTTCTTTCTGATTCAACTGAACTTCTCTGACTTAAAATAACATCAACTGATTTTGATTTTGTGGTTATAACGGCAAGATTTGTAGAGGTTTCAACCAAGCCTTCAATATCGGCACTCATTTTAATTACACCATTTTGAACTGCATAAAGTGAATCAATTATATTCTTTGATGTTGCTGCATCAATTACTTTTGATTTGGATTTACTATTAGATATTGACACAGTTAGGTTTGGTTCTACAGTTGCAAGTTCTGCTTTAACAATTGAATTGTAATTTTCCACATATCCACAAACATCCTTGACAAACTTATTATTCAATCTGATGACAGCAAAACTCTCGCGCGGAATTGCATTATGTTTGCTTCCGCCATTGATTGAAACGAGCTGAATTCCATATTTGAAATTCAATTCATGAAGCAAACGAACAATTAATTTAATTGCGTTTCCTCTTCCTGCAATTATATCAAGTCCGCTATGTCCGCCTTTCAAACCGGTAGTTTTAATTTCAAAAGCAGAAGTATTTTTAGCAGGTTCTTTTGCAGTATAATTAAATTTAGCATAAGTTGTTTGTCCGCCTGCACATCCAATATATAAAGCTCCGTCTTCCTCGGAATCAAGATTCATCAATATATCAGCTTTAACAAATCCTGGTTGCAAAGCCTGTGCACCATTCAAACCGGTTTCTTCATCGAGTGTAAACAAAGCTGAGATTGGTCCATGTTTTATATCATTTGATTCGAGAAATGCCAAAGCAGCCGCAACGCCAACTCCGTTATCACTTCCCAGTGTTGTGCCTTTTGCTTTTACCCAGTCACCATCCACATAAATTTGAAGCGGATCTTTTTCGAAATTATGTTTCACATCAGAATTTTTCTCCGCAACCATATCCAAGTGACCTTGCATAACAATCGGAGTTAAATTTTCTTTCCCCGGAGTTGCCGGTTTTGAAATTACAACGTTGCCAAATTTATCAACTAAAAATTTGAGCTTATTTTTCTTTGCAAAATCGACAACATATTTTGCTGCAAGCTGTTCTTTCCTTGAAGGACGTGGAATTTGAGTTAGTGCTTCAAAGTGTTTCCATAGTAATTCAGGTTTCAGATTTTTTAATACATCTCCCATTTTTATACTCCTTTTATTTCTTCAAATGTTAAAAATTGTTGCATATATAACTCTGTAAAAAACTTCGTTAGTCTTTCCTCGACAGGCTGAATTTTATCACCAAAATTCAATACAAGTTCTGATGCGATATCACCGACAGATTTTTTACCATCTACTGAAAGCCACGCTGAAGAGCCTAATTCATCGAGCTTTAAGTTGATTGTTGGTGATTTTAATCTTGGCATAACAAACTTAACAAGAAATTTATTTTCGAATTTTGGAATAAGCAGTGTCACAATATTATCAGTAACTGAGAATTCAACCATTTTGATCGGCTTCAAATCAAGGTAGTTAGCATCTTTTAATGTTTTTTTTCTTTCAGAATGTCCCAAATTTTTTCCTTATAAAATAAAAGTCTGCTATGATTAATTTTCAAATCACAGCAGACTGCAAAATATTACATCGAAACAGCTGGTGGAGCTGGTTCATCAGGTTTACCGGCATTCTTAACCGGAATTTGAATTAAAAGCCAAGCAATCACAGCAAAGACAATCAGACTAATCAAAAACGAAGGATTGCTGAAGAAACTAAATAACTTTATTTCAAAGAATGCAAAGCCCGCAAAGAGCAAGCCGATAAGAGCCTCCCCCGCTATCAGTCCTGCTGCAAGCAGAATTCCATTATTCTCAACCCGTGATTTCTGAGCATCATTAAAACTTCTTTTTGTATTAATCTTTTCAACAACTCCTTTAATCAACCCGCCGACAAATATTGCGAATGTAGTTCCAAGCGGCAAATACATACCAACGCTAACGAGCATAGGACTTTTAACATTCATCATTATAAATGCAACACCCATCAACATACCGACAAAAATTAAAATCCATTCCATATCACCGGCAACAATACCTTTCGAAAGAATTGCCATCAAACTAGCCTGAGGAGCCGGTAGTTTATCACCGCCAAATCCAGTACCGCCCATTTTAATATCACCTTCATGCAAAATCAACAGAGGAATAAACATAATGGAGGCTGAAACCACAACGCCAATAATATCGCCAACCTGCATTTTCCAGGGAGTACCACCGAGGAAATGTCCGGCTTTTAAATCCTGCAGCATTTCACCGGCAACCGCAGCTGCTACGCAAACAACAGCTGCAACACCGAGAACAGCCGCAACTCCCTGAGTTCCTTTCATTCCAAGAGCTACCATCAAAATTGCAGCAACAACCAATGTTGATAATGTCAATCCGCTTATAGGATTATTGCTTGAACCAATGATTCCAACCAAATATCCGGAAACAGCAGCGAAGAAAAATCCTGCGATAATCATAACAACAGTTGCAACTAATGCTGCTACGATATTCTGAGCAAAATAATTATAGATAAAAAATGTTGCAACAGCTGTTGCCAATATTCCAATCATAATCCATTTGAAATTAATATCCTTTTCAGTTCTGATTTCTGTATGTTCTCCGCTTGCAGCTTTTTTAACATCTCCAATTGAGCGCGCAATTCCTGTTGCCAAACTTTTTCTCATTTTCCATAAAGTAAATGCAGCACCGACCAACATTCCACCTATAGCAATTGGTCTTACATAATCTTTCCAAACTTTAATCATTGTATCAATCCAATTTGTATCAGGAGGAAGTTCCTGTCCATAATATTTGAAATATGCAATCATCGGAGCTAATAATCCCCATGCAAGAACACCACCACTAAAGTTTAGTGATGCAAGTTTTGGCCCGATAATATATCCAACACCCATATAGGCAGGACTAACATCAGGAGATCGGAAAAGTATATTACCTTTTCCAAGTGGAATTAATTTATCCCATGAAGTAGCAAAGAGTTTAAATTGGCCGAGAGACTGAATAACTGCGCCCAGCCCCATTGCACTGAACAAATATTTTGAACCACCGCCGCCATTTCTTCCGGCTTTATGAATTTCAGAAGCAGCAACTGATTCCGGGAAAGGCAATTCGGCATCCTCAACCATAACTCGTCTGAGCAAAGCAACAAACATAATTCCGAGAATACCACCGGCAACCATGATTGCGGCAGAAATCATATAATTTCCCGGGGTAAAAAACGGATCCCAAATACCGGCAATAAAAAATGCGGGCAATGTAAATATTGCACCGGCGGCAATTGATTCACCAATCGAGCCTACAGTTCTTGTGAAATTTTCTTCAAGGATTGAGCCATTCATAAGTTTGATTAATGCCATTCCAATAACTGCTGCCGGATAAGTTGCAGCTATTGTCATTCCCGCTTTCAATCCCAGATAAGCATTAGCAGCTCCCAAAACCACTGCCAATACTAAACCAATCAATAATGCCCGAAGAGTGAATTCAGCCATATTGGTATCAGGTGAAACAAATGGGACAAATTTTTTTTGTTCTGCCATTATTTTTCTCCTACATGATTTTTAGTAATTATATTTTATTAGAGTAATAAACTAATATAAAGATGAAATTTTAGCTGTTCAAACTTTTTGTATTAAAAAATATATTCCAAGTCTCAGAGTTCCATTTTCCTCATACCGATATGGCAAATTGCAAAGTCATATTTAACCGGATCATTTGAGTCAAAATGTTTCAGACTCTCAGTGATTTCCTCAGCCATTTTCCATGATATATTATTTAACCTGGTCAGTTTTAATTCCTTGCAAATCCGTGCAACATGTGTATCGACAGGGATTAATAATTTGCTCTTTGGAATTTCATTCCACAATCCCAAATCAAGTGAATCTTTTCTGACCATCCAGCGGAGAAAGAGGTTCATTCGTTTACAGGCTGAACCTGTTTTCGGATTAGGAAACATAAATTTCAATCCATGCGATAAATCTGAAATATGTTTAAAAATCCCGTTCATGTTTTCAGAGAAAAAAGAAATTGCCTCTTTCAGGTTTTCATCTTTATCGAAATAATACATAAGAAAAAATTTCTTCAGTGAATCGTTACTCTGATAAATTCGATTTAATGCTGCAAATAAAACCGCAATATCATTCGACGTATAAAAGCGATGCTTAATCTGTGCAAATAATTTTGATTGTTTCTTCAGTGAAAAATCAAGAACAAAATCATAAGGTTTCCATTCTGTGACAGAAAAAATTTTATCAAGAGAAGAATTAATCTGACTGACATTTCCATAAGCAAAAACAGACGCCAGCAAGGCTGCAATTTCGATATCAAAATAATTAGTGAATTTATGCGGGAACTCAAGTGGATCGGGAGAAAGCGTGCTTCGGTCAAATTTCCTGTAATGGTATTCTAATTTGTTTTTTAATTCAGTTCTGTTTTTCAATTTCATTCGGATAACTTTAACTTTATCTCATCAATACCATTTTTTTCGATGCCGAATATTTCCCAACGTACATTTGATAAAAATAAACTCCGCTTGAAATATTCTCACCTGAAAAATTCAGTTCATAAACACCTTTGTCTCTTTCTTCATTCAGCAAATCAGCAACTGTTCTTCCCAAAATATCGTAAACTTTTATTGATACAAAACCTCGTTCAGGAATCTCAAAGCTGATCGTGGTATTAGGATTGAAAGGATTGGGATAGTTATTCAATAAATCGGGTTTTAAAATTAAATCCGGCTTATCTTCTTCGGTTTTAGTAATTAAATCCTTGTCATTAATAAATGCTGTATGCACACTTAAAACATTTTCATCAAGCCTCATCCAAACAGGTCTTACTTTTCCTTTGTATGCTGCGATATTTGTGTAATCTCCAAAAAAAATATTTGCTTTTGGGATAAAAGATGTTTCACTTACCCTGATATTTTGGAAAGTATCTCCGCCATCTACAGACCTTGCGATATAAACATCTGTAGCAGTTCCGTTTGTATTTCTTCTGTCGTAAAAAATAACGTAAATAATTCCGGAAGTTGAATCAACAGTCATCCATGGGAAAAACTGATGCCGGCTTGTGTTATCATCATTTACTCTAATTCTTTGCTGCCATGTTTCACCTTTGTCAGTTGATTTCATAAAAAATACATCTGAGTTATCAGTACCGTTTCTCTGATCTCCCCAAAGCACATAAACATTCCCGCGATACTTTGATTTGCTGTTGTCACATGCAGTAATTGGCAAGCCGTTGCATCTTGAAATTCCGGGGACATCAAAATCCCATCCGCCGGGCATATCAGAAATGATTTTATCTTTCGTAAAACTTTCTCCGCCATCTGTAGATTTGTCAAAATAAATTCCTTCAGGTCCAGCCCATGCGACATATATCTCTCCTTCAGGTCCAACCGCTGGAACCGCACCTTCAACAGTCTCATCCGAGTCAACACAATTACCGCTTTTGTCACTTATTTTTATTGGCTTTGACCAGCTTCCACCAAAGTCAGAACTTTTTGAAAATAAAATTCTTGAACTGTCATCTGCAGAATAACTTCCGTAATCATCAAACTCAGTCCAGCTTATATAAATATTATTTTTATAAGGAGAATTTGTCAAATCTGCAGCAAGCCATTCTTTATCCTGATTCTTCGGATAATTATAACCAATGCCACTTCCATTATTCCATGTCAGTCCGTTATCAGTTGATTTCTGAACAACAATTCTATCAATCCAATAACCCTGAGCAGGATTAGAAAGATGAGCAAAATATAAATTTCCGGAATTATCAAATATTACACACGGGTCACCCCAAACTCCCAATGATGACGAAAGTCTTTTTTCAGTCCAGCTCTCACCTGCATTCGTTGAAAAATAAAAAAAATCAATGTTAGCACCTGCAGCCATGATTTTTGGATTAATCGGATTGATTGCAATTGTTACTTCTTCCGGAGTTTTGCTAATAGGTTTATTGATTTGAATATTTGTGAACTGAGCAAATAAAATATTTGAGCAAACAAATAAAACTGCCAATAGAATTTTAATCATATAGATGATTCACTTTAATAATTTTTTCATTTCAGAAATTGCTTTCTCCAGACCGACAAAAACAGAGCGAGCAATGATTGCATGACCAATACTCAATTCATCAATCTCAACAATATCTATTATATCTTTGACATTGCTATAATTCAAACCATGTCCGGCATTAACTCCCAATCCAAGTTTCTTTGCATGTTTCGAAGCGATGTGAATTTTTTCAAGTTCATCAACAATATCCTGTTCATTAACAGCATTGGCATAATTACCTGTGTGAATTTCGATAATATCAGCTTCAATTTCAGCCGCAGCGTCAATCTGATTAATATCCGGTTCAACAAACAGCGAAACTAAAATATCAGATGAATGAAGTTTCGAAATTGCAGCCCTGAGTCTGTCAATATTGTCAAGCACATTCAATCCGCCTTCTGTAGTCAGTTCCTGCCTTTTTTCAGGTACAATTGTAGCGAGTTCAGGTTGAATTTCGCATGCGATATCAATTATTTCTGGAACTGCGGCCATTTCAAGATCTAATTTTGTAGTAATCAATTCACGCAGAAGTCTTACATCTCTTTCGTTTATGTGCCTTCTGTCTTCACGTAAATGAACAACAATTCCATCAACTCCGAACTGTTCTGACATTAATGCAAAAGTAATAGGGTCGGGCTGAACTTCTCCGCGTACATTCCGCAAAGTGGCAATATGATCTACATTTATACTTAATTTCATTCTAACTCCATTTAAAATACTTTCAATGTTGCAATTGAGGATTTAATATTTTCAATAACTTTTTCATAATCTTTTACAGGCAAAGTAAATTCGATTTGCACAATTCTATTATCTGAAGTTTGTGTTAAAAATCTTATTGACATCAATCCTTCTTTTTTAATTTCTATTTTATCCGTTGCATGACGGTTAATAATCAGTTTGTCAAAATTAATTTCGTCATTTCTGAATTTTAATTTAATAAAGTTGAAATAATTTTCAACAAAATTGTTTGCAGAATTCGAGTCGGGAATCATCTCGCTTATTGTCATCAATTGATTTGGCGAGTTGCCGATAAAAACAGATTTTGTGTTCAGGCTGAAACTTTCGTCTTTGTGTAAAACACTTCCGAGAGAAATTCTTTTGGACTCAATCAGCGAATTAAGATTTCTCCAGCCAAGTGGTGGATTAATTTGAATACCTTTAATACTTTCAATTGAATTTTTAGAAATTTTGCTTGAATCTATTTTCAGTTCCGAAAACTCTTTTTTATTCTCCTGCCTGAACAGATTGCATCCTGCAAGCATAAAAGCCAATAGTATATATAAAATTAATTTGTTCACTTTGTCTCACTATATTTCAATCTGAAACTAAAGAATTCAATTTTATTTTGCAAGAGATGAAAAACTAAACCAAGAAATGAATAACAAATAAAAATTTGTAAACCAGAAATGTTACGTACAGGAAATAAGTGAAGAGCTAAAAAGGAAGCAGATAGCAGTAAAAATATTAAAGACAGAAATATAAGACTAACAAATTTGGAGCAAAGTGAGAATAAAAATCGCAGCCTCTCAATCTTTAATAACTGAGAGGCATGGAAAGTCTTATTTCTAAGCTTTGAATATATTTGATGTTTTAATTCCACGGCTTTCAAATGCATTTCGCGTATCAACAATCATTTGTGCATGTTTAGCAATAAAATTATAATCAAAATTATCGTGATCTGTCGATAAAAGTAATAAATCGTAATTGTTTATATTATCAACAGTTAGCTCAATTGAACTCATGTCATACTTATATTTTCTTGTTGGAGGAAGTTTGGTAACGTATGGGTCAGAATAATCCACTTCTGCTCCCTTTTCTCTTAGAATCTCAATAAGTTTAAGCGAAGGAGATTCACGCATATCGTCAATATTTTTCTTATATGATGCGCCAAGAATTAGAACTTTGCTCCCCTTTAATGTTTTGCCAATATCGTTTAGGAATTCCAAAGCACGGGTAACAACATAATATGGCTGAAAAGTATTGATCTCTCCAGCAAGTTCAATGAACTTTGTGCTAATATCAAATTCTCTTGCTTTCCATGTAAGATAAAAAGGATCGATTGGAATACAGTGGCCGCCAAGCCCAGGACCTGGAT
>Ga0210044_10002309_pt1 | contig 28565 bp, 28 predicted proteins | sample CryGey13umfilter_2_FD_183959 | JGI IMG/M metagenome (GOLD analysis project Ga0210044, IMG submission 183959) | Groundwater microbial communities from aquifer in Utah, USA - Crystal Geyser 4/9/14 3 um filter (SPAdes) (version 2) | ecosystem: Environmental > Aquatic > Deep subsurface >... | reverse complement strand
CCAAAATTAGCAGCCATCGTCGTCACCCTCGGATCGCAAGCAAGGTCAAGGTAGCGTCAGCGTGATGGACGGATGGGTGGCATGGATCCGCGCCAGCGCGGCCACGCAGCTCTGCCACTCGCCCCTGGCCTGGGAGTGTGCGAACTCCTGCAGCACCACCAGCGCCACCCGGGCGAATCCCTCGTCCTCGACTGACATGTCCCGCACCACATCCACCAGGCGCCGCTTGGCCACGCTGGCTGGCAGCGGCCGGTCGGGAAGCGCCTGGCCGGCGGCCAGCTCCCGACGCTCCATCCGCCCGGGCGGCAGACCGAACATCACGGTGCGGAGGAACAACCGCAACGCCTCGACGGAGTCGAACCGCTCGCTGGCCGAGGGGACCGCCATCCCCGACGCCGGGGTCCGGGGTGGGATCCAGCTCACGGGATACTCCCGGGGACGATGCTGCTCCCACAGCAGCCGCACGGCGAACAGCCGCACCTCGCGATCGGGGCTCTCCATCAACCACGCCAGCCGTTGTGCTCCACCCAGACGGGCGTAGTGGCGACGCACCAGCGACAGCGCGATCTCGCGCGTGGCCTTGACCGGGCTCTCGGCCAGAGCGAAGACCCTCGTCGGCGCCAGCCACTCCTCGGGCGGAACCAGCCGGGGATCGGCGTCGGCCTGCCCCACCGCCAGCAGCGCCTCGGCCGCCAGCGCCCGCGATTCGCGGTGGGGGCTGTCGGCCAGATCGTACAGCAGCGCGCGGTCACCCCATCGCACGAGCTCCTCACGCGCAATGGCCACCGCCAGGCGTCGCACGTCGGCCCGCGCGTCGAAGAACAGCGGCCGCACGCGGTCCGCGCCATAGTCCCTCTCGGTGAGGCAGGGCTTGATCCCCAGCGTCCGACTCTCGGGCAGCTTCTGGCCCAGCTCCGGGTGGTGCACCTTGAGATAGGTCGCGGCGAACTCCCGCACCGATTCGGGCTCCCCCGGTCCGGCGGCCAGGTGCCACAGCCGGTCGACGCCGGCGGACAGGTCGGTGCTGCCGCTCTCGCGGGCGAACTCCTGCGGGGTGAAGTGCTCCAGCAGGTAGTGGTGTGCAAAGCGGGTCAGGCTCTCGTCCGCCTGCCGCGCCAGCGCCAGCAGCCACGGCAGACCGATGCGGCCGGGAGCCACGAGCTTCGGGTTGCCCAGCACCTCCAGCGCCAGGGGCCGCAGACCGGGGCGCATCACCATCCCCTTGAGCCACTCCACGTCCAGCGCCGCGCCCTTGAACATGCCCGCCTTGAGCCAGCCGGCCACGGTGTCGGAGAGCTGCGAGTCGAGCATCGCCTGCTTGATCCACTCCAGGCCGATCTCCTCCCCCGTGCGCTGCCCGAGCTCCTTGAGCGCCTGGCGCCGCATGGAGTAGGTGTCGCCCCGGGGATCCTGGAGCAGGGTGCAGAAGAACGCCGCCGGCACCTTGAGCCTGGCGTCCTTGTAGAACGCCGCCACGAACTTGCTCTGGCTCGTGCTTCCGGCGTAGAGCCGGATGAACATCTCGGCGTCCAGTTCGGATGGCTTGTAGCCCAGCGTGATCTTCTCCGTCGCCAGCTTCTCCGTCGCCGACACCGCCACCAGCCGGATCAGGGCCGGCAGGCCGATGGCCCGGGGATCCTGCTGCTCCAGGCGTGCGGCGGCGAACTGCTGCACCTCCTTGGCGCCCTGCTCCACCAGGCCCACCAGTTCCTCGACCTCGATCCGCGGCACATGCACCCGGGCGTACTCCACGGCGTACTTGCGCGCCGTGGCGCTGTCGCTGCGCAGCAGGGACAGCACCATCTCCTGCAGGCCGAGCCCCTGGAGCTTGGACTGGTGAAACTCGGGGCTGTCGGTGAGCAGCTTGACCACGAACTCGTGCACCGAGGCCAGGGGCTTGCAGCCGATGCGGGCCAGCCACCGCGCGTCCACCTTGCGCAACGTCTCGGGGAAGTCTCCCTGCAGCGAACGGATGGCGAAGTCGCACACCGCGTCGTTCTCGGCGTCCTCCAGCAGCCGGAGCAGCGGCTCGGGTGTCACCTTCCAGGCGTCGGCGTAGGCGCGCTTCTTGAGATCCTTGGGTGGATTGCCGCACCCCGGCTCGGAGACGTACTTCAGGTCCTCGTGGGCCCAGATGTGGCAGGCGACCCAGGAGCTGTGGAACGAGGCCTCTCGCGGGTAGTGCCGGAGCACCTGGGTCGCGAACTCGGGATAGACCTCGGGCAGCACCCGGCCCAGCTGGCGCAGATAGCGCCACGCCCGCCGGCGCATGTAGTACAGCGTGGCCGTGGACACCTCCCCGCTGGATACCGGCGTCTGGCTCCCGGCGTCCAGCCGCCAGGCGAGGACGCCGAACATCGGCGCGTCGTACCGCTCCTCGGCCAGCTTGTAGATCCGCTTGAACCCCTGCCACAGACCCCAGCTGATCCGCGCCCGGCGGAAGATCTCCACCAGCGCGGCCCGCGCCCCCTCGTCTCCGCGCTCGTACAGCTGGATCAGCAGCTGCCCCAGCCGCAGCCGGGGCGGAGGATGCGGCGCCGACAGGATCCCGTCCCACGCCTCCTGCCGGATCGCCTTGCACTCGCTGCCGCTCTTGTATTGCAGGTTGTAGGCCGACAGCGCCTGGCGCAGGCGATCCGAGGTCCAGGTTCCCTCGGGCAACGGAGGCGGTTCTCGCGGCTGGTCCTCGTCGGCAGGGGGATCCTCGGGCACGTTCTCTGGTGGATCCGGCTGCTCGATGTACGCCACCACCATGTCGGCGAGTTGGGGATCCCCCTCCTCGGCGGCGCGCAGAATGTCGTTGTAGGTGAATTCGCGGTCCGTGGCCATGACGCCTCACAAGTACAAAGCCCGGGAGCAGGGTCCCGCGGCTGAATCGGAAACGAGTCGATGACACTATCAGACGGTGACCACGTGGGTCAAAGCTCCGGCGGTACTTGCCTCAGATCAGGGAGCGGGGAGCGACGTCCATCTGCGTCACGAGAATCACCCCCCCGTCGCCGGACACGTGGAGCCGCCCGGAGTCGGGGCACAGGTACAGGCTCCACAGGTGCTCTTCCGTCTCGGTCTGGTGCTGATCCCAGCTCTCGCCCCAGTCGTCCGAGCGCAGCAGGATCCCGCCGTCGGACACGGCCAGCAGGCTGCCTCCCGGGGTGACGCACACATCCTCCATGTCCAGCCGCGTAACCCCCTTGCGCGGGATCCAGCGCTCGCCGTCGGTGGTGGTGAGGATCGACCCGCTGTCCCCCACCACACACATGTGGCGGGGGTCGGTGCCCTGGCCGCCGCACAGCGGCTTCTTGGCCCCGCTCTTCTGGGACCGCCAGCTGCGGCCCCCGTCGTCGGAGCGGATGATCACTCCGGCGTCGCCGCAGGCCATCACGGTGGACGGCGCAAAGCCCCACACGCAGAGCAATCGTTCCTTGACCCCGGTCTCGAGCGCCGTCCAGCTCTTGCCGCGGTCCACCGAGTGCAGCAGCCGCCCGCCGTCACCGCTCACGAACACGCTGTCCGCGGAGAAGCCCCACACCCGGTACAGGCAGCCGCCGGCCCCGCTCTGCTCCTGCACGAAATCCCGGCCACCGTTGGAGGTGTGCAGGATCGTCCCATACTCGCCGGCGACGTAGATCTCGTCGGCGGAGGCGCTCCAGCCCCCCCGCAGCCCGTGGACCGAGCCAAGCTTCTTCGCCCGAAACGGCGCACCCGGCTGCAGGGAGCGCAGCACCACACCGCTCATCCCGATCCCGCCCGACGAGAACACCCGCTCGCCGTGGCCCCAGATCTTGAACATCGGCTGGGTGTGGATGCCCCACGGGGGATCGTCGCGGGGGACGGGGTGCAGCCACTCCCATTGGAGATCTGACATGATGGCTCCTGTGGCGAAGGGACCCCGTTTCTACCCCGGATCGATCGGCTCGCCAATACGGTCAGGCGTCGAGCTCTCCATCGCCCTCGATGCCCTCGATGTCTGCCAGGTCCTTGGCCCGTCCGCTGGCCCGCTTGTTTCTAAGCAGCTCGGCCTTGCCGATCAGACAAACCGGGATCCCATCGAGGTTCGCGGCGACGCGGCTGGCCCAGACCTCGTCGAAGGTGACGCCGGTGATGCCGGTCACCAGATCGATTCGGTTGGGTGGCAGACCAAGCTGGACGATCCTGTCCGGAGTCGTGAAATCATCGCGGGTAATTCCCACCCCGCCGAAGCCGAACCTGTCAAAGACCTCGAGCAACCGCCGAGCGTTGTCCTCGGTGGGACGGATGAAGAAATCGATATCACCGGTGTAGCGTGGATAGCCATGGTAGGCCACCGCGTGCCCACCGACCACCACATATTCAACGGCGCAGGAGTTCAACAACTCGATGAACTCGCGCAAATCCCTCGACAGCTTCACCCGATACCTCCGTGTGGCGCTCGACGAGCTCGAGCAGCATATCGAGCCGCTGCTGGCCGGACAGTGACCTGTAGAAGGCCCGGTCCGCGCGGTCGCTCTCCTGATGGGAGTCGAACCTTGCCACCTGTTTGGTGCTGGCAACCATGCTCCATCCTACCATGAGGCGCCCCGCCCGCGTAGAATGGGCAGATGCGCCTCCTCGCGACACACTCGACACTGTTGCTCTTCGCCATCGCGATCGGTGTCACCACCGCCCCCGCCGTCATGGCCCAGACACCACCGCACGCCGTGGTCCACCTGACCAACGTGCCCCCCGGCGCCCTGTTGTGGGTCGACCAGCGGCAGGTGCGCTCCGGCCCGGCGCGGCCGCTCAGGCTTCAGCCCGGGCGACACCGACTGCAGGTGGAGGCTCGCGGCCGGAGGCCCTGGATCCAGATCGTCGATCTCGAGCCCGGCGAGGAGGTGGTGCTGCCAGTGGAGCTGGGTGAGCCGCGTCCCGCCCGCTCCACCTTCTGGCTCGTCTCGGGCATCGTCGCCACCGTGCTGGGCGTGGGCGCCGAGGCACTGGCGCTGGTGTTGACCAACAAGGCCAACGACGAGTACCGGGGCAGCGACGGCTACAACCGCTACCGCAACGGGGCCATCGCCAGCCACGTGACGGCCGGGGTACTCGGTCTCGCGGCCGGCGTCAGCTTCTACCTGTACTTCAGCGGCGCCTCGTCCAGCGTCGCGTATCGTCCCGATCCGGGTGGTGGGGTACTCACCGCCTCGTTTCACTTCTGAGAGCCGGAGGCCCAGATGAAGCGCGCCACACTCCTCATGCTTGCTGCACTGCTCGCCGCCCTGCTCGTTGCACCGCTCGGGGGCTGCATCGAGGGCAAATCGGAGCTCGCGGATGAGAGCCCCGGCGTGGAGCAGTCGACCGACGGCCCGACCGCCGACCGGGGCAAGCCGGATGCGCCGATTTTGGACCTCGGCCCGGGGGACCACACGCTGAAGGACCTCTCACCTCACGACGGCCCGGGCATCGATCAACCGCCGAAGACAGACGTGACGGTGCCGGCGGATGGTCCGCCACCATCACCGGACGCCTGTCCCACGTTCCGCATCTGCGGCGGCAGCTGCTGCAGCGCGACCGAGTTCTGCGTCGTGGGGGCCAGCCCCTCCTGCGCCACGGTTCCGGCGAGCAGCACGGTGCTGTATGCCACGGCCATGCCGTACAGCGGCAACCTGGGTGGACGCAGCGGCGCCGACGCCAAGTGCACGGCGAGCAAGCCCGCTGGCCTCCCCTGCGCTCAGCCGCGCGCGTTCCTCTCCGTGGGCACACCCACGGGCGGCGCGATCTGCGGCGTCGACACCGACGAGATCCAGGACATGCCGGTCAAGTACGGCTTCGCGGCGACGAAGCCGCTCTACTTCTACCACAAGACCACCGGGCACCTGCGCCAGCTGGCCACCACCTGGCCCGACGCACTGGACGGATCGATCGACGTCACCGCCGCCATGGGGACCGGGGCCTCGTTCGGCTCGTGGAACGCGTTCTGGACCGGATCGAAGAACAACGGCGCCGTGGACCAGGTATGCACCGGCGATCCGACCTACCACTGGAACTACTCCTGCCTGGGCTGGGGCACCAGCGCCACCTCCAGCGCAACGCACGCGTTCGGCGGCGTGGGAAACGCGAGCTCCACCACGATCTGGATCAGCAGCAGCAGCAACTACCTGCAGTGCAGCAACACGTTCCTCATGCTCTGCGCCTGCAAGCTGTGATCAGCTGCCCGGCAGGTACCCCACCAGATGCCGCGCCACGCGCTGCCCCCCGTAGTAGCTCCACTCGTCACCCATCTGCCGAAACCAGACCCGTGCGTCGCCCGCGGCGTCGTAGTTCCAGTAGCCGCACTCGCCAGCCAGGTGGCGGCCGTCCAGCTGCCCCTGGACCTGCACCACGGCCCGCCCGAACCGACGCAGGCGAAACACCGCGCCCTGGTGGTCCAGCGAGTCGGAGGGCCGACCCCCGGCCACGGCCAGGTCGGTCACCCGCTGGCCGATGAGCACACCGTCCGGATCTGCCGGGTGCACCACGATCCAGCTCTCCCGGGAGGCGTCCTCCAGGCGGCACTCGAGCCAGGTCACGCCGGACTCCGACAGGTGCGCCACCCCGGTCACCAGCCAGTCCCCGTCGTGTGTCACCACGTCGTCGGGGCGAAGATCGTCCAGTCCGCGCTCGGGCTCACCTCGCTCCGCTTCGCGCCCCGGGGATTGTCGACTCCGTGGGCTCGCGTCGTCGCGCTCCGCGCTCCGCGCTCCAGCCCGGCGGCGATGGCGACGAACGGCCCAGCTGCCCACGGCCACGCACCCGCCACCCAGAAGCAGTGCCAGGATCAGCTCCATGAACCTCAGGTGGGGCCGGACAGCAGGCGGCGTAGCTCGTTGTAGGCGCTGGTCAGTCGCTGGCTCAGTTCGGTGGCCACCCGCTGCTTGTCCGGGCTGCCAGAGTGCATATCGGGGTGGTACTTGCGCATCAACGCCCGGTAGTGCTTTCGCACGGTGGAGATATCGGACCCGTATGGGGACTCCAGCTGGGTGTAGAGCTGGGCCAGCCGCGGATCCCGCGTCGCCGGCGCGCCCACCGTCGGACCGCGTCGGGCTCCGGGGCTGGCAGGATGCCGGCCGGGACGCCGGCCGGTGGTCCGAAAACGGCTGCCGTCCCGCACCGCCTGCTCCACCTCGGCCCAGTCGGTGGCCGTGTAGCCCGTGTCAGTCGCGTTGGCCGCCTGCTCCGCGGCGTTCCGTCGCTGGCGCCGGCGTATCAGCTCGGCCTCCAGCTCCTCGTCGGAGAGCTCCTCGATGTTGCCCGGCGACGAACGGTCGGTCTTGCCGCTGCTCCGATCCAGCACCGCGTTGACATTGGACCGCACCAGATCGATCAGCCGCTTGCCGATGCTCACTTCCCCGCTCCGCTCTTGACCTGGCGAGTCATCAGCTTCTCGATCAGCCTCTGACTGTAGGATGCCAGCTCGACGAACGCCACGCCCATCCCCGGCGGATTGTGCGACACACGGACCACCTCCCCCACCCCCTCGATGGTCTCGATCTCATCCATGATCACGGTGAACCGCAGGTTGACGCGAGTCATCACCGGCAGCGGGTCCTTGGAGCGGATGAACACCCCGGAGCGTGAGATGTTGGTCACATACTCCGTGATGAACTGTTCGACGCTCTCGAACTCGTGATTGATGGTCACCCGATCTTCTCTTGGGATCTTCATCGCGCCTCCCTGTCATCAGGTTCGAGAAAGCAGCACTATCCCGAAGACGGTTCAAGATCAACATGAATCTCGAACTGCTCCACGTGGAAGCCGGGACGGGCCTTGACCACGATGTCCCGGTTGAATCGACGTTCGAGATCGATGATGTACTCGGACTCGGTGGAGGCCAGCAGGTCTGCCACCTCGGGGTGGACGCAGACGACGATCCGCTCACCCGGCAGACGCCCCGCCTGACGCCTGACCTCCCGCAGCACATCGTGGCTGATGGTGACCAGCGACTTGATGTGCCCCTTGCCCTCACAGTACGGGCAGCTCTGGGTCAACTGCTGCTCCAGGCTCTCCCGTACCCGCTTGCGGGTCATCTCCACCAGGCCCAGCTCGGAGATCTGCAGCACGTTGGACTTGGCGCGATCCGACGTCAACGCCTCGTGCAGCGTCCGCCACACCTTGTCCCGATTGGCCTCTTCCTCCATGTCGATGAAGTCGACGATGATGATCCCGCCGATGTTCCGCAGACGGAGCTGATTCACCACCTCGCGCACGGCCTCGAGGTTGGTCTTGGTGATGGTGTCCTCCAGGCTGCGGCGCCCGACATATCGACCGGTGTTGACGTCGATGGAGGTCAGCGCCTCGCCCTGGTCGATCACCAGATAGCCGCCGGACTTGAGCCACACCTTGCGCTCCAGCGCGCGGTCCAGCTCGAGCTCGATCTCGTAGGCGTCGAACAGCGGCTCCACACCCTCGTACAGCTCCACCAGGTGCTGGTAGTGCGGGGCGAAGTTGGCGATGAACTGCCGCAGTCGTTCGTACTCGGCCGCCTCGTCGACGACGAGCCGGTCCACGTCCGAGGAGAACAGATCGCGCACGGCCCTCAGCGACAGATCGAGGTCCTCGTACAACAGCGCCGGAGCGCTGGCCGTCTCGTTTCGGCGCAGAATGTCCTGCCACAGCTTGTCCAGAAACTCCATGTCCGCGTGCAGCGTCTCCTGGCTCTGTCCCTCGGCCACGGTGCGCACGATGAAGCCCATCCCCGACGTCCGGATGGCGTCCACGGTCTCCCGCAGCCGCTTGCGCTCCTTCTCCGCCACGATCCGACGCGAGATGCCGACGTGATCGACCGTGGGCATGAACACCAGGTGACGCCCCGGCAGCGAGATGTAGCTCGTGATCCGAGCGCCCTTGGTCCCGATGGGCTCCTTGGCCACCTGGACCAGGATCTCCTGCCCCTCCTTGAGCCGGTCCTGGATCGGGCCGGCGTGCGCCGCCCGCGTGATCTCGTCCCGCGGGAGATCATCCTGCTCGGCCTGCTCCTCGGTGTCCGTGAAGTACAGGTTGTTCACCGCGCTCTTGAGCCCGCCCACATCCGCGACGTAGAGAAACGCCGCCCGTCCCACGCCGATATCGACGAAGGCGGCCTGCATCCCGGGCAGCACGCGCACCACGCGTCCCTTGTAGACGTTGCCCACGATGCCGCGTTCGCCAGCGCGCTCGACGTAGAACTCGGCCAGCTGGTCGTTCTCCACCACCGCCACCCGGCGGGAGGGACCATCCGCGTTGATCAACAGCAGCTTGCTCACGGTGCCCCCTGGTCGAGGATCCAGCTCATGCGCACGATCCTTGTCTCCTGAAGCCCTCTGTCGTCAAGCTCCAGAAGCCCCACCAGCAGCTCGGCGGGGCGAATCGTCCCGCCAGCGTCGAAGCCACAGCTGAGCTCCAGGCTCGTGGGACCCACCGCCTCCACCCCCTGCACCGCCTGCGCCAGCGCGATGGTCTTCTCCTTGCGCAGCACCACCGCGCCGCTGTCGAGCCGCTTCCGGACCTGCTCCAGCACCGGTCCCACGTCGCGCTCCAGCTCGAGCCGCCAGCGGACCCCGCGGATACGCCGGACCATGTTGTCCCGGGCCAGCTCGGCCCGCTGGATGTCAAAGCCCGCGGGGAGCTGGGGCGAAAGCGACCGAGCCACCTGATCCGGTTCCTGTGCCGGCCCGGTCAGACCGATCTCGACGAACTCGCACCGGCTCTCCACTCCCAGTGCCAGCGCCGGGGAGAACCGCAGCCTGGGCTTGGGGTGGTACCCCGAGGAGAAGGCCATGGGCAACCCGGCCCGACGCGCGGCGCGCTCGAAGATGCCGGCCATCTCCAGGTGCGACAGCAGGCAGGCCCGCCCCTGCTTGCAGAACCAGAGCCGGTACCGCTCCTCGACATCCACCGGCCTGGACGGCTGGCTCACGGCCGCATCTTGCTCGCCTGGCTCCACACTCGACAGGGGCTCCCCCTCCGAGGGGCCGGGGGACAGGCTGGCCACATCGACCGCCGCGATGGCATGCAGCGGCCCCTCGGGACACACGCCGCAGGCGTCGCAGGTGCCGTCGCTGCAGTCGGGGCGGAGCTCCCCCTGCAACGCGGCCTGACGCTGGGCCAGCAGGTAGCTCCGGGTCACCCCCACGTCCAGGTGGTCCCAGGGCAACGGCGCGGCCGGGTCGCGCTCGCCGAGGAGTCGCCCGGGGTCCGGGATCTCTCCCGCGGCGTGGGCCTGGTCCAGGGCCCGCTGCCAGCGCGACATGTCGAAGTGCTCGGTCCAGGCGTCCAGACCCAGATGATCCGGGGTCACCAGGCGCTCCAGGACCGACGCCATCCGGCGATCCGCCCGGGCCAGGTAGGACTCCACCAGGCTCTGGCCCGGGTCGTGCCACTTGAGCCGGATGCGCCGCGGCATGCGCTGCTGCAGCAGGTGCTGGGCATGCTGCACGGCCTGCATCGTCGGCGACGCCTCCCACTGGAACGGTGTGTGGGGCTTGGGCACGAAGGTGGAGACCGAAACGGTGAGGCTCGCGTTCTTGCCCGCGTGGCGCCGGATCTCGTCGAACACGCGCCGGGACAGCTCCGAGATGGCTTCCACGTCCTCGTCGGTCTCCGTGGGCAGACCGATCATGAAGTACAGCTTGAACTGGCAGTACCCCACACCGGCCACGGTGCGGATCGTCTGCATCAGATCGGCCTCGGAGTTGCCCTTGTTGATCACCTTCCGCAGCCGATCGGTGGCGGCCTCGGGCGCCAGGGTGAAGCTGCTGCGACGCACCCGGGCGATCTGCCTCGCCACCGTGGGGTGCAGCGTCTCGCTGCGCAGCGAGGGGAGGGAGACCGCGACCCGGCGAGGCAGGTGCTCGTCGATCAGCGCCGCCAGCATCGGCTGCAGGCCGGGATGATCGCCGGCCGACAGCGACAGCAGGGAGAGATCCTGGTATCCGGTCTGCTCCAGCAGGCGCCGTGCGGCCAGCAGCACGGTCGCCGGCTCCCGCTGACGGGTGGGGCGACTGGCGAACCCGGCCTGACAGAAACGGCACCCCTGACTGCACCCGCGCTGGATCTCGATCGCCACGCGATCGTGCACCACGACGCAGGATGGGACCAGATGCGTCTTCGGGATCGGCAGCCCGTCGAGCTGCGCCACGTATCGCCGCTCGATGGTGGCCGGGCTCCCCTCCAGTCGCACGGCCAGATCGTCTCCGCCCTCCCCCGCCACCGGCTCGTACCACTCGGGGATGTAGACGCCCGCGATGGAGCCCAGCCGTCGCAGCTGCTCGGCTCGCGGCGCTTCCCGGCAGGCGATGAGCGTGTCGACCATCTCGTGGATCGCCTCGTCCGCCTCGCCGAGGAACACGGCATCCACAAACGGAGCCAGCGGCTCGGGGTTGAGCGCCGCGGTCCCGCCCAGCAGCACCAGGGGCCACGCGCCACGGGCGCGGTCTCGTGTTGCGCGCTCTGCTCCGCTCCCGAGCGGGGCTCCGCCGCTCCGCGCACGGTCCGCCGCCCGGCGGGGGATCTGGGCCAGGTCGAGCAATCGCAGCACCGAGGGGAGCGCCAGCTCGTACTGCACCGACAGCCCCAACAGATGAAGCTGGCTCAGCGGAACAAAGCGCTCGAGCGTGCACAGGGGCGTGTTTGTTTGCTGAAGCCGTCGCTGCAGGTCGGGCCAGGGGAGGAAGAACCGCTCCACCTGTAGATCCCCACGGTCGCACAGGCCGGCGTGAAGCAGCCGAAACCCGAGGTGGCTCATGCCCACCTCGTAGACATCCGGAAAGCCAAGGCCGACTCGAAGTCGCGGTTCTGGAGGCGGTGCGATCTGCCCGAACTCATCTCCCATGTAGCGGCTGGGACGCTCGACGCCCGCAAGTACTTTGAAATAGTGGGACTGGCTATCCATCAGATTCAATCGCGCGAGCGGACCCAGGGCGGTGCGACTCGGTGGGCTGGTACCCTCTGCAAAAACTGGTCAACTCGCCTCCAAACACGACACGGATGTCGTGGTCTTGACCCACCGACGACGGGGGTCGTTCGGACCTTCCACCACGATTTCGGAAAACTGGACGGCACCGCCCATGCTGGCACATCGGTTGCTGAATACCACCCTGGAGGTTTTGGGGCATAGCCTAGCCTGGTCTAGTTATCTAACTTAACGATACTATTACTTCCTCGAACCTCCTCCTCCCAACAGCGGCCAGATGGCCGCTGTGCTTTGTGGTAGGCCCATGGCCTTTTGATATTAGCTGGGTAGCTTGATATTAGCTGGGTAGCACGCACAGGTTACGCTTCACATATCTTTAGAATAGTGTGCTCGACATCAGGCCCCTGGAGTCAATCTCCAGGGGCCGCTTTTTTGGCGCGGGGATTCAGTGACACCACGGCGGTGACGATACTCTGCAGCCATCGTGTCCCCATCGCTCGCTGGTTCTCCCCCAACGATCCGATCATCGACAGGTAGGCTTCACCAAAGGCGGCGCTGGAGAGGAGCGCGTCGCGAAGGCCAGCATCACCGCGGATGTCTCGAAACGCCCGCAGCCCATGCTCCACCGCCGCCCAGCCGTCTCGCAGCTGCGCCTGCGCCTCGATCTCCGGCGCGCTCGGGGCATCATCCTGTTGCAGCTGTCCGATGGACTCCTCCATGTAGCCTGCCACCTGGGCCAGCCGCTTGATCCGCTCCTCCACGCCGTCCTGAATCGCCTCCTGGGCCCGACGGTACAGCGCAGCGTGCTGCGGGGTCACGGCCGCGGGTATCCGCACCTGGTCATACCAGTGCCACAAGGCCACCAGGTTGCCGATGTAGGTCAGGTTCCGGCTCACCTTGTCGCGGATCCGACCGTAGCGCAGCGGCGAAAACGGCATCGACCGCGTCACCAGCTTCTCTCCCACCACCAGCTCATCGGGACCATGATCTCGTCGATAGACGAACCCGGCCGCCAGCACCGTGCCGTACTCGACGCACATCGGCCCCACCAGCCCACCCTGCCCCCCGAGGAAGATGCGTGGTGATTGCAGCATCACTCCCCGTGGCACGTCGCCCATCAGCGACGGTGTAGCCTTGTCGCCGTTGCGTCCGAAGGGGGTGAAGTTGAAGTGGATGAAGGAGCTCCCGACCTCGCTGTGGTCCCGCCGACTGGTCCCGCCCGCCATCAGCACGTCGCAGAAGTTGATCAGACTTCCCAGCGTGACGAACGGCAGCAGCACCGTCTGCTTCAACCCCACGGTGTGGGCCGCGTTGGATTGCTCCTCCATCAACGTCCCCACCCGCACGTGGGCCCCCTTGCCCAGCGTGACGCCATCCAGCAGCACCGCGTTGCTGAAGTATCCCCCCCCCAGACGACAGTCGTGACCCACCGCGCAGTCTTCGACCGTGGCCGGCTCCTCGTACCCGATGCGCGTTCCGGGCAGGATCATCACGCGGCTGCCATACAGCTTGGTGCCCATGTGCAGGACCGTCCCGGGTCCTGTGATCTGCTCCAGCGGGACCTCGTCACCGATCTCCAGGGTGTGCGGTGCGGGGATCTCCACCCCCTGACTGCGAAGGCGCGCGACCTTCTCCTCGATCGGAGTCGAATCAGCCGGGGTCGAATCAGCTGTCATGGTTCATCCGCCACAGCGGCCAGCAAGGCAGGTTGGAAGGAATGCAGGTGCTACCGCGCCAGCTCTTCCTTGACCTTCTGCACCGCGTCCATGATCTGCCGGCGGCCCTTGTTGCGGTACTTGCCGAAGGCCTCGGCCACGGCCTTGATCTCCTCGAAGGCGAAGCCGTGGTTGGCCCGGGTGAAGCAGTCGTTGATCGCGTACAGATCTCGATCGTCGCCGGCCATCTTGTTCGCCACGATCTTGAACTCCGGCGTCCGCATGGTCACGGCGTTGCGCTGCTGGAAGCAGTCGCCCAGCAGCTTCTTGGCGAACGACGGGTCCTGCTTGCAGGTCTTGTAGATGTACTCCACGACGTACTGCGTGTCCGGCGGACGCGTGACCTTCTTCGCGTTCTTCACCAGATCCGGCACCGCGCAGTTGATCACGTTGAAGTACGCCATGGCCTTGGGCGTGTCCGCCACCGAGGCCAGACCGCCGCCCGATCCGATCACCTGGTGGAAGTTGGCGTGTCCCTCGCGGATCTCCTGCTCGTCGGCGGCCTGCTGCTTGCGCTGCTCGATCTTCTTGGCGTAGACCGACATGGACTGCGCCACCTCCTTGAGGATCGACTTGTAGTCCTCCAGTGGCGCGGCGAACCCGGACGGGGGCTGCAGCTTGCCCAGTTCCTCCTGCACCGCGTTGAGCGCGGGAATGCACTTGTCCAGCAAGCTGCCGGGCTGACTCTTGGGGAAGTTGGAGAAGGCCTTCTCCAGGCCGGTGGTGATCTCCGTCGCCTCGTTCGCCAGGCGGACGTCGCGATCCTTGGCCCGCACCGTGCACTTCCAGAAGTCGGCGACGGCGCCGTCGTCGATCTTGCGGAACTCGGAGAAGAACTGAGCCACCCCCTCCTCGCGGTTCTTCCGCCGCTGGTTCTGCAGCACGAAGAAGCCCACGACGCCCACGATGACGATGGCGATCAGGGCATAGATCAGCGCCTTGGTCCGCTTGCGGGACTTCTGCTCGTCCATGAACTGGCTGATCTCGGCCTGCGCCGAATCCCCCATCCCCATGCCCATCATCGGCTCGGGGACGCCGAGGTCGAACTGTACGGGTGCCGGTGCTGGCGCCAGCGCCGGTGCCGGCGGCGGAGCGACCCCCGGTGACGGAGCCTGTGGAGCGGCCTGCTGCTGCGCCTGATCCAGCGCCTGTGCAAACTGCTGGCCCACGAGGGCGGTACCACACGCGGCGCAGGCCGTGGCGCTGTCGGGGTTGGGGACCTGGCACTTCGGACAGTTAATCATCAGTCATTCCCTTGGCGTGGGGAGATCTCAAGTCGAGGGAACCCTATCACAGACCGGACCGGTTTTGCCACCACACAGCGCCGGTCGAGATCCAGCAGGGTCCGGTCCCGGGGCGCCAACCGCCGCGCCCGGCCCAGGTGATAGCGCAGCAGGTCGTGCCGGCCGGTGGCGCAGCAGAAGTGCGCCAGCATGAAGTGCGTCCAGACCATGGCCCGGCGCGCCTCGTTGTCCTCGATTTCGGGCAGGACCCAGCGCTCCCAGCGTCGAATGGCCCGCCGATGATCGCCTGCAGGGACCGCGCCCGGGAAACCGAGCGTGAGCCCCGCCGGCTGGAGCCGGGGGATCAGGTTCGCGGGCAGATTCAGATCGTACTCCACGCGCACCGGCCGCTGGAGCCGCTCCAGGTCACCCGGCATCGTCGACGGCCGCGTCGCCCAGCGTCGCACGAGGGGTGCCAGCGCCGGCATGCGTCGCGACACCTGCTCCTCGTACCCGGGGTAGCTGATGAAGTTGCGATGGAGCAGGTCCACATCGGGGCGCACGTCCGACATGGCGCGCAGCGCCCACAGGTTGAACACGCTCTCGAAGTACGACGACAGGAGCAACGTGCGCGACGGCAGCAGCGCCAGCTGTTGGCGTGCCGTCGCCTCGGCGGCCCAGCTCCGCCTGAGGTCGACGCCGGGCAAGTTACGGCCAACCTGCCACAGAACCAGCCCGACGCAGGCCACGCCGCCCACCACCGGGGCCGCGCCTCGCATCACACGGATCAACCCGCCGCCCAGGGCGTGGAGCGCGACCGCGGCTCCGGGGCACAGGCAGGCCACCGCCACGCACAGGTAGCCGTAGGCATCCGGGTTGTACGGGTCCAGACCCACCAGCACCACCGACAGCAGATTGAACAGCACCAGCAGCGACAGCAGCAGCGCCACGCGACGCGTCGCTCGTCGACGCCACAGTAGACCGAGTCCCACCAGCGCCATCACGCCGATGGCCAGCCCGAGCAGCGAATCCCAGGCGAAGCCACGCATCACGGTGAACAGCCCTCCCAGCGTGCGGTGCTCCAGACTCTCGCTGGCGCCGCGGGAGACGGACTTCTGGAACGCCTCCGCCGTCACGACCCACTTGATCCGCTGCAGCGTCGACGGCACCCCCCAGTTCACCAGCGGGTGGCGCATGGCTCGCAGCGGGAGGTAGGCCAGGATGCACAGTCCGAGGCTCCCCGAAAGGACCAGCGCCGACATCGTCCGCGCGCCCCCCCCCACACGGCTGACCAGCAGGAACACCAGCACCGCGGGCAACGCGAGCAGCACCAGCAGGTGATGGTTTCCCAGACCGAGCCCGCAGACTCCGGCGGCGAGGAGCAGGAACCGACGATCCCGCGTCCGTTCCCAGCGCAGCGCGAGCGACGCACCGCTCACCACCACCAGCAGGTTGAGGGCGTAGACCTCGGCCCGCACCGCCTGCAGCCACAGCGCGTGGGACAGGGCGAGGAACAGCGCCACCGTGACCACCCCCATCGGACCGATCCAGCGCTCCCCCTTGCGGCGGGGCACGTACCCCAGCACCTGCCAGCAGAGCATGGCCGTGACCGTGGTGGCGGCCGCCGCCTCCACCGCCGAGGCCAGGGTCACGCGGAACGCGATGGTCCCCACGGGGAGCATGCAGAACAGGTGGGACAGCAGCGCGTGCAGCGCGTGCCCCGGCGGATGGGACACCCCCAGCGTGAAGCTGGCAGCCACGAACTCGCTGGAGTCCAGCCAGTGAAAGGTCGGCCCCGCCGTGTGCACATAACACACAAGCGCGCCGAGCCCGATGAGCAGCGCGACCAGCGGCATCGGGGAATTATACAGGAAGTGCTTGCCCTCGGTTCGCGCCGCCTTATATTGAGGCCCGGCCCGTAATCTGGCAGGAGGCGCACATGGAGACCGATCCCACCGAACCCCGGGTCGATACTGTACCCACGAGCAACCAACAACCGCAGCAGGACGAGCAGGAACAGCCGCCCGCAGCCTTCACGGTCAACGATCGCCGGTTCTGGAACCTCGACGAGGCCGAGCTCGAGGCCGAGTCCGGTCGTCCCCGAGCCCCCACCTTCATCGAGCAGCTGCAGCAGCAGGTGGCCGAGAAGGACGGCCAGCTCCGGGAGTACATCGCGGCCTACAAGGAGGAGGTGGTGCAGGGGCTGGCCAAGACCCAGGAGCGGCTGGAGCGGGACACGGCCCAGAAGCTGGAGCAGCTCCGGGGCCAGGTGGCGGAGCCGATGATGGAGGTGCTGGACGTCATGGAACGCTCGCTGGCGGCGGCCGCGAGCAACCCCACCGTGGAGTCGCTGCACCAGGGTCTGCAGATGGTGCACCTGCTGATGGTGCAGAAGCTGCAGGACCTGGGCCTCGAGCGCGTGGCGAGCGTCGGGCACCCCTTCGACCCCGCGCGCCACGAGGCCGTGGCCGTGGCGAGCGTGTCCGATCCGGCCCAGAACAACATCGTGCTGGCGGAGATCAAGCCCGGCTTCACCCTGGGCCAGCGGCTGATCCGCCCGGCCCAGGTCCAGGTGGGGCGGCTGGCGTAGATCCGGAACATCCTGCTGCCTTCGTCCGGTGGCCCATCCGGTGTACAATCCGGGCATGCGTCACTCGTCGTGTTGCGCGCTCCGCTCCGCTCTCCAGGGAGGCTCCGCCGCTCCGCGCGCGTGCTTCGCCGGGCTGCTGCTGATCACATCGGCGGCCCCGGTCCACGCCGACAACGATCGCGAGTTCATGGCCCAGCTCGTGGCCCGGACCTTCTTCCACGCCCTGCTGGACGGTGCAGACGTCAAGGCCGCGCTGCCGCTGTGCGCCCCACGCGTGAATCTCGACGGTCTGTGGGTCGAGGGACGCGAGGAGCTGGCCCGCCACCTGGAGCTGATGAGCCTCAGAGCCCGACAGCACGGCCTGCGCCTCAAGAAGATCGTGATCCTGAGCCACGCCGAGGCCGTGCGCCGGTATGGTCCCCCGCCGGAGCGCCTCCGAGGTGCCACCGGCCCCACCCGGCTGGTGGCGCTGGCTCGGTTCAACGTGCAGGGGGCAGTGGCCATCCTGGGCCGGACAGGCGCCTTCTGGAAGATCGTCGCCATCACGGATTGACCGCTGGGGTGCCAGATCCAGCATATTGCCGTTTTCCCCCCCGTCAAGTAGGGTTATCTAGCTCTAGCTAACATTACGCAAATGCGGGGGGAGCGCCGATGAAACGACTTCACCTTCGACTGCCGACGCGTGACGACTGGTGGCGATTCTTCGATTCGAACATCAGCGGGGGGGGTGTGTTCTGTCCCACCGCCGAACCGCCCGATGTTGGACAGGAGGTGCGGATCGAGATCACCTTCATCGGCGGCCCTCGTTTCATCGTCGGCGGCATCGTGATGTGGCGTCGCCCCCAGCTCAACGACCCCCGCGCCCGGGCGGGAGTGGGGATCAAGGTCTCGCCCAAGGACAGCGGCAAGCTGAGCTACGTCAACGCCTGGGTCCGCGGCGGCGTGCTGGACAAGCGGGACCAGCGCCGGCTGCCGGTCCGACTGCGCGTGACCTACACCGGCCGGTCGGGACGGCGCATCAACTTCACGCGGGACCTGAGCGAGGAGGGGATCTTCGTCCGCTCCCAGGAGATGCTCGATCTGGACACCCCGATCAAGCTGCTGGTGGCTCCGCCGGGGGACTCGTTCAAGCCGTTCACGCTCCAGGGCGTGGTGGCCCGTCTGGTGGACGACGCTGACGAGCGCGGCATGGGAATCAAGCTCCAGTTCCGCACCGAGGCGGACCAGAAGCTCTACGCCTCCTTCGTGCACAAGCTCGAGGAGCAGTATCTGGCCGGCGAGCTGCCGGACGAGGTTCTGCTGTAGGCTACTCGCCGCTGGCGCTCAGCCGCGTGACCCGCTCCCGCGCCAGCTCCAGCCCTTCCTGGGCGCCCTCACCGCCGGCCAGCTCCACGTAGCGCCGCCAGTGGTCCAGCGCCTGGACCCGGCTCCCCACGCGCTCCAGGGCCAGCGCCAGGTTGAAGTGCGCGTCGGCGAAGGAGGGGTCGAGCACCACCGCCCGGCGATACTCGTCGATCGCCGTCTCCACCTCCCCCTCCTCCTCGCACAGGTTGGCCAGGTTGTAGCGCGCCTGGGGCTGGTCCGGCTCCAGGTTGCGTGCGCGCTCGTAGCACTCCCGGGCGCGACGAAGGTCGCCGGAGCAGTAGTACAGGTTCCCCAGGTTGGTGTGGGCCGCGGCCAGGTGCGGATCGATCTCGATCGCCCTGGCGTAGGCCTGCAACCCGCGATCCAGCGCGTCGCCGGAGTCGTCGCAGGCGCAACCGTGCAGGAACCAGCCGTACGCCGTGGTGGGCTCCGACGCTGACGGCTCCACGGCGGCCGGCGGCGCGGTACACACGTTGCTGTGTGCGCGCTCGGTCTGCGCCGGCGCCGCCTGCTCCTCCTTGAGCAGCTGAATCACCTGGCTGTGCAGGTCGCGGATCTCGAAGTCCAGCACCAGCTGACCCGACAGCGGCTCGAACGCCGCCTGGCCCTCGGCCAGCACCAGGCGGTCCCCGTCGGACCGCACCCGGAGCTTGCTCAGCGGCTGCTCCAGATCGGGCAGCCCCTCGCGCAGCGCCTGGAGGCTCTTGCGCACCCGCTGCAGCGGAATGCCGCGCTCCAGCAACTCAACCGCGGCTCGGATCGCCACCAGATCGCGAAAGGTGTAGAATTGCCGGCCCACCTGCCCACGGGGTCGAGGCCCCTGGTTGTGAGCCACGGTCTGCCCCCCGCTGGGGTTGATGAATCCGGTCTGGGCCCAGTATCGAACCCGGCTCTCGGTCAGGCCGAAGATGCGGGCCACGTCGCGTACGGAGTACAGCCCCGACATCGTCTCCACCGTCACCCCCTCACCGGCACCGGCATCGGCGCCGCGGCCTCGACGTCGATGTCGATGAAGACCCGGGTCCCCTCGAACCGGACCCGGACGTCCACCTCTGCCCGGCGCAGCCGCGCTCCGGCGATGCGCGCGGCCTCCTCCAGCGCCATGCGTCCCGCCTGCTGCTGCACCTCGGGCTCCGCCTCGAGCACGCGAGCCAGGCGGGTGGCCGTGGAGACGCTGCTGGGATCGCTGACGTGGGGCGCGAGCTGCTCCAGATCGATGGTGAGCACCGTGCTGCCGTAGTACCGGCCGTCCTGTCCCACCTGCCCCTCGCTGATACGGCTGGCGCTGGCGAACAGCACCTCCATCGCCGCGGGGCTCACGCTCTCGCGGATCTCACGTCGGAAGAGGCTGATGCGGCGAACCGCGGCCATGGGCCGCCGGGGTGCAGGATCCATTGACCGGATCCTAGCATCCTCCGTTCTGGATCACCAAAATCGTGGCCAAAGCCGCACCCGCAGCCGGCCAAGTCCCGGGATCTCGACGGGGATCACCATGCCGGGCCGGATCTCGGGGGGCAGCTCCAGCCGCACCGCCCGCCGGAGCTGGATCTGTCCCAGCCCGCCGCAGGTCGGACAGAACAGGTCGCCGCCGCGTGCGCGGAGCGGCGGAGCCTCGCCAGGAGTGTGGAGCGGAGCGCGCAACACATGGAAGGTGCAGCTCGGACAGGGCGCGGGGTGCGTCAGCAGCACCTGCATCGGCCGGCCGATGTCCGCCGCGTCGAGGACCAGCTCTGCGTCGACGGGCTCCTGGAGGGTCGCCCCGGGGGAGCCTCCGCGTGATGTGACCGGCTGTCCTCCCACCAGCGGCTCCGGCTCCGGGCCGGGTGACGCCGGCTGTCGTGGCGGCGTCTGTCGTACGGGGATCTGGGTGCCGTGATCGTGGCGCTTTTGGCCCTCGGACCTGCACAGCGCCTGGTAGGCCTCGACGATGGCCTGAAACCGGGCCGTCTGCTCGTCCCCCGCCCGGTCGGGATGATGCCTGAGCGCCAGCTCGTGGAACCGCTCGCGGACACGCTCGGCGCTCACGCCCCGACTCAGCCCGAGGGTCTTGTAGTGGTCACAGGCCATGGCTCGTGTTGTCGAACTCATTACCAGTAACACGTCGAGGTCCGTCGTCAAGGGGTTGACAGGTCGAAGTCTGACCTTATCCAGAGTAGAGCAACAAACGATGAACGGACCGAACGGCGGCCCGTCAACACGAAGGAGGTAGACCATGCTTACGAGATGGAGCGATGTGGATCGAACATACCTGATGATCGACGACTTCCAGCGTCGGGTGAGCCAGATGTTCGAGGGCTTCGAGACCCGTCGCCGACCCGGCCTCGGCCTCACGCCGCGCGGCACCTGGCCGCCGGTCAACATGTACGACACGGTCGACGCGCTGGAGTTCCACGCGCTGGTACCGGCGGTCTCCGACAAGGACCTCAAGATCTCGGTGAACCAGGACGTGCTCACGATCAGCGGCGAGCGCCAGGTGACGGCCCCCGAGGGCTACTCGGTGCACCGCCAGGAGCGGGGCAGCGTGAAGTTTTCGCGCAGCTTCACCCTGCCGTGCAAGTGCAACATGGAGCGGGTGTCGGCCACGGTGAAGCACGGTGTGCTGACGCTGCGGATGGCCAAGGCCCCCGAGGCCCAGCCGCGACAGATCACGGTCACCACGCAAGAGTAACGGCGACGCAAGAAAGAAGGAGTATGTCATGTCCGAGAACCTGCAGCAGTACGAGGGCAACACGCCGGAGGCGGTCCAGGATCGTCCCTGGGTCAACCCGCTGGTGGACGTATACGAGAACGACAACGAGATGCTGCTCATCGCCGACCTGCCCGGCGTGACGCAGATGGGGCTGTCGATCAACCTGGACAAGGAGCAGCTGAGCATCGTCGGCACCATCGACGAGGAGCAGGTGGGCACGGCCGTGGGACGGGAGTACCAGAAGGTGGACTACCGCCGGACGTTCCTGCTGCCCAACGGCATCGACCAGAGCAAGATCGAGGCCGAGCTGAAGCTGGGCGTGCTGCACCTGCACCTGCCCAAGCGCGAAGAGGTCAAGCCGCGGCAGATCGAGGTCAAGGCCGGCTGATGCCGGGTTGATCGTGGTTTGACGACGGTCTGACGACCGGACGAGGGGTCGGGCACGCGGTGTCCGGCCCCTTTGTCTTTGGGGCGCGGGGCGATCGCCGAGCACGGCTCATCGCACCAGCCGCTCCAGCAGTACGTCTTCCAGATCACGTCGGCCATCGAAGATGGCCAGCACGAAGACCTCGGCCTCGGCCACGCGGTAGACGATGCGGTAGGGCTTCACCACCAACTCCCGCCAGGACCGGATGCCAAAGCGGGCCAGCTCCGGGACCACCCTCCCTCGCATGGGTGAGGTGTCGAGGGCGTCGACCCGGCCCCGGAGCTTGGTCAGCAGGCTCCGGGCGTTCACCGGGCTGTCGGCGGCGATGTAGCTGACAATCTCCTCGAGATCCTGGACAGCCTCCTCTGCCCAGAGGACCCGAAACCGACGGTCACTCACGGGTGACCTTGTCGATGGCAGCCTCCGCCCGCTTCAGAGCCTCCTTCTGGGAGACCGTCCGGCCGGCGGTCACGCCAGCCTCCCCCTGAGCCATGAGCTTGAGCAGGGCCATGGCATCTCGCCAGCGGTCGTATGTCTCCACGTCCATCACGACGACCTTGGCCTCGCCGTTCTGGGTGATCATCACCGTCTTGCCCTTCTCGGATACGTCCCGCACCAGGTCGGCGGTGTGGTTCTTGAGGTAGGTGATGGGTTTGACAGCCTGCTTGTAGCCCATTTTGTGGCCTCGCCGGTGACAGCTTAATATAGCACGTAATTCGGACCTACCCAGGGCGGTTGCTGCCCTTTGGGGTCTGAAGCAACGTTGACATCAACAGCGTGGCTGGTAGCCTGGTCTTTGTGCTGAAGGGGCAAGCCATGGCCTGCATCCTGCTGGTCGCCGCCTGTGGCCCCGGTCGCTCGCTGCCCAACATCGACGGTGGACCGGATGCCGCCACAGCGTCGGATGATGGCCCCAGGGTCTGGTTCGTCGAGACCATCGCCGGCAACGGCGAGGCCGACTGGCTGGATGGGCCGGCCTCGCAGGCCCGCTTCAATGACCCGGCGGCGATCGCCTTCGATGCGTCTGGAACGCTTTTCGTGTCGGACTGTCTGAACTACCGGATCCGGGCGGTGAGCCAGGGGGCAGTGTCCACAGTCGCGGGAACAGGTACGGTCGGGTTCAAGGACGGCCCCACGTCGAACGCGCTCATCGGGTGCTCGTTCGGCCTGCTGGCCGACGGCCCGCGTGTCTACTTCTCGGACGGGCATGCCATCCGGATGATCGAAGGCGGCCTGGTCACCACCGTCGCGGGCAGCGATTCGTGGGGGGGTACCTGGACGGCCCGGCAGACACGGCGCGGTTCGGCGCGCCCAGCGGTATCAGCCTGGGGCCGGCTGGTGAGCTGCTGATCGCGGATCTCCAGCGGGTCCGAATCCTCCACGGTGGCGTGGTCACGACCCTCACCGGCAGCAGCAGCACCGCGCTGTCCGGGTCGCACAACGGAGATCTCGCGTCCGCGACGTTCTCGATGCTGTGGGGCATCGCGCTCGCCCCCGACGGCACGGTCGTGGTCACCGACGGGCACAGCATCCGGGGCAGCCTGGGCGGGGAGGTGTTCACCATCGCCGGGTCGACGAACGGATCGGATGACGGTCCGGCCGCGAGTGCTCGGTTTTTGGGCCCCGCCGGCGTGGCCGTCACACACGACGGATGGATCTACGTCGCGGACACGAGCAACAACCGGATCCGGGTGATCCACGACGGCGTGGTGCAAACCCTCGCCGGCACCGGAGCCGCCGGGTACAGGGACGGCCCGGCAGCCGAGGCGCGCTTCAACGGGCCGGCGGGCCTCACCATCGGGCCCTCGGGGGACATCTACGTCGCCGACAGCAGCAATCAACGGATCCGCCGCATCTACCGCACGGAGGGACCCATGCCGAACCGAGGATGGGCTGTCGTCTTGGCGCTAGCGGGGCTCTGCGCCTGCTCGGATAACTCTGGCACCACGAGCGACGGCGGGGGAAACGGGAAGGTCGGCGACCCTTGCACCGTCGTCGGGGCTGGCGGATCGTCCAACCAGATCGACGTCAACTCCGGCGACTGCCAGACCACGGGATGCCTGTACTACGGCGCTGGCGTCGGCAACCCGCAGCCGCTGTGCACCCAGGTCTGCTCCGCCGACGTCGACTGCCCCGCCGGCACGAACGCCTTCCCGGGCGGCTTCGGCTGTGGCGTCCCATTCCAGTCGGGCACCTTCGCCTGCTGCAAGATGTGCATCTGCAAGGACTACCTGGCCAACGGAACACCGCCGAACCCGAGCTACTGCGCGAGCATCACACCGAGCTGCCCCCCGTAGCGCCCTGAGAATACAGCGCGAGCACCGCCACCACCGCGATCTGCCCGCGCGTGATCTGCGCGTCGGGGCAGAAGTTCTTCGGCGTGCTGGAGCAGCCCGTGAACAGGCCCTTGTCAGCCGCGAGCTGGATCTGCTTGAAGAACGGGTGCGTGGCCGGCACGTCGGCGAAGATCCGATCTTGCCCGCGCAACACATTGCGTGGCCCGTCCATGGAAACGTCTCAGGTGAACGTCGAAGCAGCCGCGCGTGCATTTCGGGGCACCATGCTGCATGGTCCCTCGATTTGCATCCGATTGGATGCATTTGGGGGGCACCATGCCGCATGGTCCCTCGATTTGCATCCGATTGGACGCATTTGGGGGGGACCATGATGCATGGTCCCTCGATTTGCATCGGATGCATTTGGGGACAGGCCGCGCCTCCGCGCGCCTCCCTCCGTCGTCGTCGGCGGCCAGTCGGTCGGTCGCGGGCTGTCCGCGCCGGCTCACCTGGCGCGGCCCCAAGTGGGGCCCCGCTCGGTCGGAACCCCATTCGCCCACGCGTCCACCCGCCTCCCTCCGTCCGCTTCGTCGCCGAGCTGTCCGTAGCTGTCGCCTTGTACCGCCCCCCCGTTCGTGGTTCGATGGCGTCCATGATCGACGAAGCAGACGCAGGGGCACCGAGGCCGCGGCACACGATGATGGGGCTGGTGCTGCGCGACGAGCTGGCGCGGCTGCAGATGCTCGACGGGGTGGCCTTCGAGTCCATCGAGGGCATCGTCGAGCAGTGCGCCATGCGCCACGTCGGGCCGGGGCAGGTCCTGCTCTCGGCGGGCCACGCCAACGCGACGATGTACATGATCCTCGAGGGGCGGCTGTCGGTGCACCTCGAATCGGTGGACAGCGAGCCGGTGGCCCACCTCGACGTGGGGCAGACGGTGGGCGAGCTGTCGGTGATCGATCACAGCCCGGCCAACGCGTACGTCGTGGCCCGGGAGCCGACCCGCCTGCTGGCGGTGGACGAGGAGGCGTTCTGGCGGCTGATCGCCGCGTCCCACGAGTTCGCCAAGAACCTGCTGCAGTTGCTGGCCCGGCGCATGCGCGCCAACAACTTCGCCCTCGCACACAACGTACGCCTGTGTCAGCGCTTCGAGCAGGCCGCGCTGGGCGACGCCCTCACCGGGCTGTTCAACCGGCGCTGGCTCGACACCAAGCTGCCGCGGTTCCTGCAGCGCCACGCGCGGGGCGGCTTCCCCCTGTCGTTGTTGATGATCGACATCGACCACTTCAAGCACTTCAACGACACCCACGGCCACGCCGCCGGGGACCTGGTGCTCACCGCCGTGTCCCAGGTGCTGCTCCACAACCTGCGCCCCGCAGACTGCGCCGCGCGCCACGGCGGCGAGGAGTTCGTCGTGGTCCTGACCGAGACCCCCCTCGAGGGGGCCTGCACCGCCGCCGAGCGGCTGCGCCATGCCGTCAACCGATGTCGCGTGACCCTCGAGGACGGCGTGGTCCTGCCGCCGGTGACGATCTCCATCGGCGTGGCCCAGGCCGGTGCGGACGAAGACGAGGCGGCCCTGCTGGCCCGGGCCGACGCGGCGCTCTACCGGGCCAAGGACAGCGGCCGGGATCGCGTCGAGCGCGGCTGACCCACCGAACTGTTTTACATTTCCGTCGCGCCGGCGGATACCATTCCGCTCCATGGACTCGCTCATCGGGCTGCTCAAGGCGCTGCGCAAGCTGCTGGCCTTCATCGGCAACCTGGTGCAGCTGCGCCTCCCCGAGCCGGTGCGCGCCCGGCTGCAGCGCGTGGGACAGCGGTCCGGATACCTGCGAGCCCGGCAGTGGCTGGGCCAGCGCCGGCTGGTCCAGGCGCTGCAGCCGGTGTGGCAGCGCTTCGTGTGGCGCGACTACCAGGGGGACCACGTGGAGCTGTCGATCATGCCGCCGGACGTGGCCCTGCCCCTGGGCAGCGGTCTGACCTTCGTCGGCGTGGCCCTGTTCATGGTGCCGTACGCCACGCGCTGCACCTTCCCCGCGGTGGACGCCACAGCGCTGGCAGCTGAGGTCAAGCAGGTCAGCGGGGTGACGCTGGCCGTGATCGTGCTGGGTCTGGCGCTGGGCATGGCCGGGCTGCTGGCGGGCGCCGCGCGCGCGAGCTACGTGGCGCTGCTGGTGCTGCTCGCGCTGTGCACCTTCCTCGTCGCCGGCGTGGCCGGTCGCGCCCGGGCGCCGGGGCTCCACGGCCTGCTGGGGCTGAGCGCCGTGGCGCTGGCCCTGACCCAGGCCGGGGACTTCGTGCGCGGAGCGGGGGGGCCTCCCTGGAGTGCGGAGCGGAGCGCACACGATGTGACACCGCGCGGCATGCGCCTGTTCCTGCCCACGGCCGCCCTGGCCTACCTTGGCGGCATCGTGCTGTGGCGCACCTCGCCGCTCGGGCTGCTTCCCGAACCGCACCTGACGATCCTGGCGCTGGGGCTCTGGCTCGTCGCGGTGCTGCACCGCGCTCGGTTACATCTCACCGAGCGCGCCGAGCTCGGCTGGCCCCGGGCGATGCTGCGTGGGGGACGGGATCTGCTGCTGCTGGCGCTGCTGTTCGTCGCGGCGCGGGCCATGCTGCTCAACGGGCCGGCCCTGGCCTCCCGTCTGTTTGGAGCATCGCCGGCCCTCGCCCCCATGCGTCACGCCGTGGCCCTGGCCGCCCTCGCCGCCGCCGTGCACCACCTGCTGAGCTGGCTCTCCTGGCACACAACACGAGACCGCGAGCGGATCTGCCCCCGCCGGCTGTTCACCGGCTGCTTCCTGCTCGCGCTGCTGTTCCTGCTGGAGATGGGCCGCCTGCTGGGGGCGTCCGGGCTTCTGCACGCGGTGAGCGAGAGCCTGGCCTACGCCACCACCTCGCTGTGGATGGTCTGGTACCTGGTGGCCGTGGGCATCGCGTTCAAGCTGCTCAAGGAGACCCGGACGGTGGTGGACGCGGTGGAGATCGTGGCGCCCGGCCGCTTCCTGGCCACGGTGAGCCTGCTGCTGCTGGTCGCCGGGCTGGTGCTGGCCTTCGGCGGCATGCTGATCGACGTGGGCCTCGCTGGCTGGCTGCCATCCACGCTCGCGCTGCAACTGGCCCGCTTCGGGCTGTGGGTCGAGAATCTGCCGATCACGCTGTACCAGAGCCTGGTCGCCTTCCGTCCGGTGGTGCTGGGCGCGCTGGCGTGGCTGCTGTACCTCGCGCTGCGGCGCAAGCTGGATCGCACCCGGATGCTCACCGCGACCTTTGTCACGCTGCTGGCCTGGTTCGCGATCTACGAGTACCACTTCGAGCTGTTCGCCTTCGCCCGGGTCAACACCGGGGCACCGCGCACGGGGCTGCTGTTCCTGTTCGGGCTGTGGCTGCTGTGGCTGGTCTACAGCGTCGGCATGCGGACGGCCCAGGGCGACAGTCCGCGGTTTCCCAGGGTGGCGCGCATCGCGCTGTTCGTCGGGCTGCTGGCGCTGGTGGCCTCGTCGCTGCACCTGCAGGCCGTGGTCAAACCGAAGGTCCTGGCGGACCAGACGTTCCTCGAGTTCTTCTTCGGCCTGGTCAACATCGGTCTGCCCTACTTCCTCTACGTCTATCTCCTGCGCCGCTACCCCAAAAACTCGCTGCGGGTGCACCTCATCGCGCTGGCGTTCCTGCTCGGCGGCGTGGCCCAGTTGCCCGCGTCGCTCTTCGCCAAGCTCGCGGCCTCGGGCTGCAGCCTCGACGGCCTGTGGCACACGGTGCGCCACATCCACCAGCAGATCACCGCCACCGGTCAGTTCCCCGCCGACGTGCGCTTCCCGTCCGCCTGGCACCCGCTGGTCCTGCGGGTGGTGCTGGAGGAGGCGCTGAAGCTGCTGTGCGTCGCGACGGTCACCCTGCGCATGCTACGCATGACCGATCTGTCGCGGCTGCGACGGGAAGGGCCGCTGTACGCCATGGCCATCGGCACCGGCTTCGCCTCGGCCGCCATCATCCCGCCCTGGTTTCCGCTGCTCCCCGGCTGGGTCATCGCCGCGTTCTATCCGCTGGAGACGTTCCAGCAGGTAGATCTGCGCCTGGCGGCCCACCACCTGTACCACCTGCTGAGCGCGCTGACCTTCGCCGCGGCGCTGGTTGTGGCCCTGCGCAAGGACAGCCACCGCCGCCGCCGGCTGGTGCTGGCCCTATTGGCGGCGACCCTGATCAGCGTCGCCATCCGGGCCACGGCGGCGATCCTGGATGGGGCGCATCGCAGCTACCTCGACTCCACGGGGCTCGAGTGGGTCTACCTGGTGGCGCCGGTGCTGGTCGGGTTCGCGCTGTTTCTGTGGCTCGAGCGACGGCTGGCTCCGGCGCTTCGACCAACGGACGCCGAGCCCGACCCGGCGCCAGCCACGCC
>Ga0210044_10002308_pt1 | contig 28567 bp, 21 predicted proteins | sample CryGey13umfilter_2_FD_183959 | JGI IMG/M metagenome (GOLD analysis project Ga0210044, IMG submission 183959) | Groundwater microbial communities from aquifer in Utah, USA - Crystal Geyser 4/9/14 3 um filter (SPAdes) (version 2) | ecosystem: Environmental > Aquatic > Deep subsurface >... | reverse complement strand
CCCGCCGCGGCTCAAGCCTCATCGGTCAGTCCGTCGCTTCGTCTGCCGCCCAGTCCCGGGCCACCTGCGCGATGGCCGCCAGTCGCTGGGTAGCGCCGACCAGCGCGCCCTGAAGGTTGGTCCGGATCGAACTCAGCGCCTCCAGTTGTCGCTCGCACTCGGGCTCCACCGGTGCATGTGCGCGGAGCCGCTGCTCCACGATCTCCAGACTGAACAGCTCGAGGCCGAAGGTGCCCAGCGGGTTGTTCAGGTCGTGCACCAGCTGGTGCACCAGCTCCGCCAGCGCCTGGCTCAGGGCCGCGTCATGCGCCCGGTCCAGCCGCTGTCCCAGCGCCTGTAACAGCGCGACGCTCTTGATCATGGCTCACCTCCCCCGGCGGCGATCCATTCCGCCTGCTGGATCAGCCGCGGGATGTTGAACGGTTTGTCCACCTTCCGGTCCCCGATGTGCTTGAGGAACTCCCGCTGGTCCTGGGTCGCGGCCCCACCGGTGATGAACAACATGCGCTGCGCCAGCTGCGGGGCGTACTGTGCCAGCCAGCCGTGCAGCTCGGAGCCTGTTCCCGGCTGCATCATCAGGTCGCACAGGATCACGTCGAAGTTCCGGTCCTGCTCCAGCAGCCGTCGCGCCGCGTGTCCCGATTCTCGCGTCACGACCTCGAAGCGCGGGCTGAAGACACGGCTCAGCGCGATGCAGATGCGCGGCTCGTCGTCCACCACCAGCATCCGGCCGTGACCCGCGGGGGCGTCGCTGGACCGCCTGCCCGGCTCCTGTTCCGGCACGGGCTTCGCGCAGGCTGGTTCCGCGGCCAGGGGCAGCCACACTCGAAATCGGCTCCCCTGCCCCACCTCGCTCTCGGCCTCGATGCGCCCCCCGAGCTTCTGCACCACTCGCCGCGCGATGCTCAGCCCCAGACCTCCCTCGCGTCGCGGGTGGGAGAACGGTTCGAACAGCAGCTCCAGCTGCCGGGCCGACATGCCGCGCCCGGTGTCGCTCACCTCCACCACCACCTCGGCGTCGACGTGCCGCGTGCTGACGAGGATCTCGTTGTCCTCCGACCGCCTCTGCTCCACGGCGTGCGCGGCGTTGAGCAGCAGGTTGAGGAACACCTGGGACAGCCGCCCCGCGTTGCCCTGCACCGCGGGCACGGCATCCAGTGACAGCACCAGCCGGGCGCGGTGGCGGATCTCGCTGCGAGCCAGGTTGGCCGCGACGTTGACCACGGCCACGACGTCCAGCGTCGAGGCCTCATCCCCCTCGGCCTGGGCGAAGGTGTGCAGATCGGCCACCAGCCGGCGCACGCGCTCCGCCGCCTCCATCGCCTCAAGGATGTGAGGCGCCACGGCGGGGTCCGTCGTGCGGCTCGCCTGCTCCAGGCGCGTCATCAGATAGGTCAGCGGATTGTTCAGCTCGTGCGCCACGCCGGCGGCCAGGGTCCCCACGCTGGCGAAGCGATCCGCCTGCAGCAGCTGGGCCTCGTCCTGACGGCTCTCGGTGGTGTCGATCACCACACCGATCAGCCCGGCCAGCGTGCCATCCGGCGACTCGAACGTGGCCTTGTGGAACACCACCTCCCGCACCTGGCCCGTGGCGTCCCGCACCTTCCACGCGTAGCTCTGCTGCCCCCGCCGCTCCAGCAGCTCGCGGTCCATGCGCTCGTACTCCCGGGCGATCTCCGGCGGCGCGATGTCGGTCACGGTACGGCCCTCGATCTCGGTGCGCACCAGCCCGGTGAAGCGCTCGAAGGCGACGTTGCAGCCCAGATAGCGACCGACGGCGTCCTTGTAGAACACCGGCAGCGGGATGGTGTCCAGCAGCGTGCGCTGGAAGCTCAGCCGCGCGTGGTGCTCGGACTCGGACTGGCGTCGCGCCCGAGCCTCGGCCACCTCCCGCCGCACGATCACCGACAGGCGGGCCAGGCTGCTGTGCGTCAGGCAGTCCCGGGCTCCAGCCCGCATCAGCTCCACCGCCGTCTTCTCGTCCATGGTGGCGGAGACGATGACCACCGGCAGCCCCGGACACTGCTCACATACCGCGGCCAGCGCGTCGAGGCCAGACAACCGGCGCAGGTCGTGGTCGCTGATCACCAGGTCCCACGGCTGCCCCAGGGCCGCCACCAGCTGGTCGCGCAGCTCCACCCGCTGGTGCTGCGCCTGCACCCCCTCCCGCCCCAGCGCCTCCAGCACCCGGGGCGCGTGGTCCTCGGAGTCCACGAGCAGGATCCGTGGCGGCTCCTCGGTCACGGTCCCACCAGTGCCGCCACACGGGCCATCAGGGCCGGGATGTCCAGCGGCTTGGTCAGCACCCGCTCCCGGTCGAGTCGATCCAGGAACGTCCGCCCGCGGTGGGTCACGCCCCCTCCGCTGATGAACAGCGTGCGGCGGGCGAGATCGGGCAGCTCGTGCTGCAGCCATTCGTACAGCTGCATGCCGGAGCCCTGCTCCATCATCAGATCGCTGAGCACGACGTCGAATGCGGCATCGCGCTGCAGCAGTCGTCGGGCCTCGTTGCCCGAACCAGCCGCGGACACGTCGTGCCGTTCGCCCAGCACCCGCACCAGGGCTCGACGCAGCGGCTCGTCGTCATCCACCACCAGCACCCGCGCGCAGCGGGTCGCCTGCGCCACGGTCGGTTCGGGCACATCATCCGTCGACGGGACGAGACTGGCAGCGGGGAGCCGCACCACGACCTTCGTGCCAGCGCCGACCGCGCTCGACAGCTCGATGGTTCCACCGTGGGCTTCGATGATGTTCTTGCAGATCGATAGCCCGAGGCCGGTGCCCTGGCCGTGGGACTTGGTGCTGAAGAACGGATCGAACACTCGGGTCAGATCGCCGGGAGGGATGCTGTACCTGAACCGGCACGCCCAGGCGCTGTTCGGCGTGTGGGCCGGCCGCAAGTGCCACCAGGTGCTGCAGGGGCTGGACGCGCCGTGCTCGTTCTGCACCAACCCCCAGGTCCTCGACCGCCCCGGGCATCCGCACGTGTGGGAGCATCGCAACCGGGTCAACGGGCGGTGGTATCGGTGCACGGACCAGGGTATCCCGTGGTCCGACGGCCGGCTGGTGCGGTTCGAGCTGGCCGTGGACATCACCGACCGCAAACAGCTGGAGCTGGATCGCGAGCGCTCGGAGGCCCGGTACCGCGCGCTGTACGAGTCGACCTCCGACGCCGTGATGCTGCTCGACGTGGGCGGGTTCACGGACTGCAACCGGGCGACGTTGTCGATCTTCGGCTGCGACAGCGTGGAGGCGTTCTGCCGCTGCCACCCGGCGGACCTCTCCCCCCCGACCCAGCCCTGCGGCACCGACTCCCAGACCCTGGCCAACCGGTTCATCGAGGCCGCCGTGCGCGAGGGCAGCCAGTGCTTCGAATGGGTCCACCGGCGAGTGAACGGCGCCGAGTTCCCGGCGGAGGTGCTGCTCAACGCGATGGAGCTGGATGGGCAGCCCGTGGTGCAGGCGGTGGTGCGTGACATCACCCAGCGCCGCGAGGCCCAGCGCACGTTGCAGCAGAGCGAGCAGCGATTGCGCACGATCCTCGGCTCGGTGCAGGCCGGCGTGCTGATCGTGGATCGCGGCTCGCGCCAGATCCTGTACGTCAACCCCGCGGTGCAGCACATGGCGGGGCGCGACGCGTCGGCGCTGGTGGGCCAGTGCTGCCACCGGCTGATCTGCCCGGCCGAGGAGCACGCGTGCCCGGTGGAGGACCTGGGCCAGCTCGTGGACCACCGCGAGCGGACCCTGGTGCGGGCCGACGGGAGCGTGCTGCCGGTGCTCAAGACCGTGACCCCCATCACGTTCGACGGGCGCGAGTGTCTGGTGGAGACCTTCGTCGACATCAGCGGGCTGAAGCAGGCGGAGGAGCAGCTGCGTGCGTCGATGCAGGTCGCCGGGCGGGAGGCGGCCAAGCTGACGGCGATGATCGGCGGGATGGAGGAGGGTGTGGTCTTCGCCGACGCCGAGGGCCGGGTGGTGGAGGTCAACAGCTACTTCTGCCGCTTCGTCGGCCGGCCCCGCAGCGAGCTCGTCGGCAAGCCCCTCACGGCGTTCCACGAGCCAGCCCTGATGGCTGGTATCGAGGCCCACCTGGAGCGGTTCCGCGCCGAGCCCGGCTCTCAACCGGTGGTGATCCAGCGCCCGCTGGGTGAGGCCGAGGTCATCCTGCGCGTCCAGCCGATCTATCGCAGCGACGACCCGTCGAGCCTCGACGTGACCTACGACGGCGTGCTGCTCAACGTCGTGGACGTCACCGAGCTGGTGCGGGCACGGCAGGAGGTCGAGCGGGCCATGGTCCGGGCCAACGAGGCCACGCTGCAGGCGCGGGCGGCGAGCGCGGCCAAGAGCGAGTTCCTGGCCAACATGAGCCACGAGATCCGGACGCCGATGAACGGCGTGGTGGGGATGACGGGGTTGCTGCTGGACACCGAGCTGACCGACGAGCAGCGCGAGTACGTCGAGACCGTTCGCTCCAGCGGCGAGGCGCTGCTGACGGTGATCAACGACATCCTCGACTTCTCCAAGATCGAGGCCGGGAAGCTCGACCTGGAGCAGGTGGACTTCGGCCTGCGAGAGCTGCTGGAGGACACGCTGGATCTGCTGGCCCTGCGCGCCTCGGAGAAGAACCTGGAGCTGACCTGGCTCGTGGACCCGGAGGTTCCGGCGTTCCTGTCCGGCGATCCGGGGCGCCTGCGCCAGGTGCTGCTCAACCTGGGCGGCAACGCGATCAAGTTCACCGATCACGGAGAGGTGGGTATCGGCGTCAAGCTGGCCAGTGAATCCCCCACCCATGTGGTGCTCAGCCTGTCCGTGCGCGACACCGGGATCGGCATCCCGCCCGACCGACAGGCGATGTTGTTCGAGTCCTTCACCCAGGCCGACGCCTCCACCACCCGGCGCTACGGCGGCACCGGGCTGGGCCTGGCCATCTCCAGGCGGCTGGTGCAACTGATGGGAGGAACGATCGAGGTGCAGAGCTCCTTTGGTCAGGGCTCGACCTTCCGCTTCACCGTCAGCCTGGAGCGCGCCGCGCCGCGGCCCACGGTTGTGGAGCGCGCTGAGCTCGAGGGGATGCGTGTGCTGGTGGTGGACGACAACGCGACCAACCGCCGGTTACTGGCTCAACTGCTGGCGCACTGGGGCTGCAAGCACGCGGAGCTGGCCGATCCGCTCGAGGCCCAGGCGTGCCTGCGCCTGGCCGTGAAGGAGGGCGACCCCTTCGACGTGGCGATCGTCGACTTCCAGATGCCCCAGATGGACGGGGCGGAGCTCGGGCGTCTGATCAAGGCCGATCCGGTCATCGCCACGACCGAGCTGATCATGCTCACCTCGATGGGGATGCGCGGCGACGCGGCGCGGCTGCAGGAGCTGGGCTTCTCGGCCTACCTCACCAAGCCGCTGCACCAGCAGCAGCTGCGGAGCTGCCTGGCGCGGGTGCTGGGCGCGGCGTCAGAGCCGCCCTCCCGGCCGCCGATCCTCACGCGCCACAGCCTCTCCGACGATCAGCGGCGCACGTTCCGCATCCTGGTGGCCGAGGACAACCCGACCAACCAGAAGGTGGCGCTGAGGATCCTGGAGAAGCTGGGCTGCCGCGCCGACGCCGTGGCCGACGGCCAGGAGGCGCTGCACGCCCTGCGCACGACGCCCTACGACCTGGTGCTGATGGACTGCCAGATGCCTCAGATGGACGGCTACGAGGCCACGCGCCGGATCCGGGCGGGGGAGGTGCTCGATCCACGCATCCCGGTGGTGGCGCTCACCGCCAGTGTCCTCGCCGGCGAGCAGGAGCGCTGCCTGGCGGCGGGGATGGACGAGTTCTTGACCAAGCCCATCGATCCCCGGCGGCTGGCCGACGCCGTGGAGCGCTGGCTCGGTCGCAAGCGGCGCCAGGGCACAGCCGTGGTCAAGGCGGTGCCCCCCGTGGACGTCGCGGCGGAGTTCGATCACAAGGCGCTGATGGACCGGCTGTTCGACGACGAGGAGCTGGCGCGGGAGATCGTCGGCGGGTTCCTCGAGGATCTGCCGAACCAGATGCAGACGCTGCGCGACAGCCTGACCAGCGCCGAGGCGCTGAAGCGGCAGGCACACTCGATCAAGGGGGCCTGCGCCAGCCTGGGGGCCATCGGCGCGGCCGCCATCGCGTTGCAGCTCGAACAGGCCGGCAAGCAGCAGGAAATGGAGCGCGCTTCATCGCTGGTCGAGGCGCTCGAGCAGTCGTGCCAGCGGTTGCGAGGAATCCTGGTGCAGCAGGGGCTGGCCTCCGCCAGCGAGGGTGAAACACGATGCGAATCCTGATCGCCGAAGATGAGCCCACCTCGCGTCGGATGCTCCAGGCGGTGCTCACGAGGTGGGGACACGAGGTGCTGGCGGTGGAGCGGGGAGACGACGCGCTCCAGGGGCTGCTGGCCCGCCCGGACGCACCCGAGCTGGCGGTGCTGGACTGGATGCTGCCGGGGCTGGACGGCCCCGAGGTCTGCCGCCGGCTGCGACAGACGGAGGCCACGACCTACGTCATTCTGCTCACCGCACGCACCGACCGGGCCGATGTCATCACCGGCCTCGACGCCGGGGCCAACGACTACATCACCAAGCCCTTCGACAGCGCGGAGCTGCAGGCGCGGGTCAATGTCGGCTGCCGCATGGTGGAGCTGCAGCAGGCGCTGGGCCGGCGGCTCAAGGAGCTCGAGGACGCGCTGGAGCACATCAACACGCTCCAGGGGCTGATCCGCATCTGCATGCACTGCCACCGCATCCTCGACGACGCCGAGACCTGGCAGGGGCTGGAGCACTACATCGAGTTGCACTCCGGCGCCCGATTCACCCACGGCCTGTGCCCCGAGTGCCTGGAGCAGCACTACCCCATGCCTTGACGTTGTGCCACCGTTACTGGATGGACACGTTTTCCGAGTAACTCCGCCACACCTCGAGGAAATCCTCGTCGGATGGCACCCGCGCACCCTTGAACAGACCGACGATGGGACACCGGCCGCGCTATCGTGCCGCGAGTCAGCCAGGAGATGGCTGCTGCACGGCTCCCGATCGGGATGGATGTGGTGATGGAACCGTCGGACGGACCGACGCCGGGCGCGGACGGGCTGGAGTTCGCCGGAGACGAGGAGGAGGAACTGCCCCTGCTCCTCGACGAGCACTCCGCGACATTTCTCATCGACGAACAAGACGACGACGGGGAGGAAGCGCCGTTCGACGTCGCAGGGGAGGAACGGTCGGCGGACGCGCCGGCGGTCCCCGCGCTGGCCCGGGCGTTGAAGGACTCCTCCAGCAACGTGCGGCGCGGGGCGGCGATCGCCCTGGGCCGGATTGGCCCGGGCGCGATGAGCACCGTGCCCGCGCTGCTCGAGCTGCTTCAGGACAGGGATCCACCGACGAGGTTGAAGGTCGCCGGGGCGCTGGCGCAGATCAGCCCGGAGGCGGTGCGGCAGACCGTGGCCCACACCGCTCCCAAGGACTACCCGCGTGACATCCAGGAGCTGACCATCAGGGCGATCAGCACGGAGTGGCCCACGGCGGTGCCAGGGCTGCTGCGCTGCCTCGAGGATCGAAAGGACCCGAGGCTGCGGGGCACCGCGGCCTATGTGCTCGGCCGGATGAGCACCTGCGCGCCGTCGGCCACGCCCGCGCTGCTCAAGCAGGCGGTAAACGGCCTGATCCGCACCCTGGCCGGAGATCCGGACCCCAAGGTGCGCGGCGACGCGGCCTACGCGCTCAGTGAGCTCGGCCGGAGGCAGCTCGAGGACGAGGGGGTCTGCAAGTTGATCTACGGCAAGTCGTACTCCCGAGTCTATCCCACCATCGATGCGCTGCTGGCGATCGTGGATGGGATGGCCAGCGTCCACAAGTTGCTCTTCAACGCACGGGCGGGCAAGAAGGCGGACGGGCACGGTCCGCGACGTGGTCTACGTGGCGGAGGCCGCGTTCAAGACGTTCCACCTCCTCGCCCCCAAACAGCCGGATCTGCCGAGCTCACTGCCCGATCCGGTTCTCGGCCGAGCGCCAGCAGCTCGAGGTCTTCACCGGATTGGCGAAGTCGACGACGATCCCGCCGCGCCAGAGCGCGGAGCCAGGCGCGGGTAGCTCGACAGCGCGCGGTTGAGCCAGGGGATGAACAGGCGGGCCACGGCCCGGGCGCCGGCCGCGGTGGGGTGGGAGTCGGTGGCGGACTCGGCGAACTGCGGCGCCAGGGTGTTCTCGTCCGGTCGGCCCTCGCGGATCGCCAGCGCGTTGAACAGATCGAAGGCCTGGACGTTGGGTAGCTCCCGGGCGTACTGCGTCGTGAGCCAGCGCGCGAAGGTCCGGGCCCTGGCTGCCTGGTCGGGGGTCGTGCGGCGCTTGACCCGCGGCGGCGTGGACATGGGGATGAACAGGATCTCGGGGTTGGCGCGGAAGGTGGGCAGCAGCGACTGGTAGTAGCCCTTGTACTGCTCCAGCATCGCGTCGCTCTTGATGTCCGAGGCGGGGTAGCAGCTCTTGAACATGATGATGTCGTGCTGCTTGCGCGGCGGCTTCAGCTCCCAGCGCTTGATCACGTCGAAGTACTGCGGCGTGTTGAAGTTCTTCGGAAAGTCCGGTGGGTCGGTGTGGTCGCCGATGACGTAGTCGCCGACCCGGGCCTCCTCGTAGTTGATGTCGTAGAACGCGATGTTGTTCGCGCGCAGGGCGTCCAGCAGCCCACCGGACAGCAGGTTGTCCCCCGTGGAGTGGTGCGTCCAGAGCATGGTCAGCTGTCGCGACGGGGCGCCCGGATCGGGGCCCGGATCGAGGGACAGACTGGTCTGCTCCTCGGGGATCGGGCCACGGCAAGCAGCAAGGATCACAGCGACCAGCATCAGCGAGGGTCTTTGCATTGGCTCCTCCGATGACATGAACGGTAAATCTATGCGAATCGGGCGGTGGCGGCAACCTACGCCGGACGGAGCGGATGTCGCCAGCGTAAGCCGGGAAAGCGGGCGAAATCCGAGTCGGTGGTGACCCACTCGCACCCGTGCTCCATGGCGAGGGCGGCGTGATAGGCGTCGGCCACCAGCTTGCCCGACGCGCCGGTCTGGTGACACAGGCGCTCGAAGATCTCGAAGTGGCGCGGTCCGCCGCGCAGAGGAACGGCGTTGGGACAGCCGCGCAGCGCGTCGACGAACGAAAGGGCGATGGGCAGCGGCGTAGGGGTTCGGAACACGCGCGGATTGGTCACGATGCGGATCACGCCGCTGAGCACCAGCTCCGACAGGCCAAACGGCTCGTCCCCCTCGGCCAGCGCGGTGAGCCAGCCGGCATGGGCCGCGTGCTCGGGGGATTCTCGCCGATGAGCATAGATCAGAACGTTCACGTCGGGGAGCAGCACGTCAGCGCTCCCGGCCGTATCGTTCGACGTCCTCGGCGGCGATGAGGTCCGACGTGCGATCGAGGTTGACGCCTTCCACGGGACCATCACCGTGGAATGTGACCAGCTCGAACCGGTGCTCCGTTGGTGGCGAGGACTGGCAGAGCGCGGCCCGCAGGGCGCTCTCCACCATCTGACCCAGCGTCATGCGACGCGCGCGCGCGCGCTCCTTGGCCAGCTCCAGCAGGTCGTCGTCGATGGTGATCGTGGTCCTCATACATCAAAGCATCTCCTGTATGCATCAAGATGTCAACGTGCGCATCGCATCATCAAACGCGGCTGGGACAGGCCTGCGCCGCGTCAGCTGGCCTTCGACGCACATCAGCCTGGGGACAGGCCCCGCAGGAAGATGTCGCACATCAGCCTGGGGACAGGCCCCGCAGGAAGATGTCGAGCAGGGCGATGGCGGCGGGGGTGACGCCCTCGATGCGCGAGGCCTGGCCCAGGGTCAGCGGACGCACCCGATGCAGCTTCTCCCGGATCGCCGTGCGGAGCCCGGGGATCCGATCATAGTCCAGCGATTTCGGCAGGCGCCGCTGCTCCAGTGCCCCCAGGTGTCGCGCCTGCTCCGCCTGGCGCCGGATGTAGCCCTCGTACTTGATCTCGATCTCCAGCTGCTCGCGCCACAGCAGATCGTCGGAGTCCGACACCGGTTCGGGCAGCACCCCGCTCTGCTCCAGCAGGGACAGGCCGACCTCTGGCCGGCGCAGCAGCTCCTGGAGCGTCGCGCCGGCGTGGGCCGGTGAGGTCCCCGCCTGCTGCAGCAGGGGGTCCAGCCTCGGGCCGCTGTGTCCGTCGACGCGAGTGTGCTGCAGGTGCTGGTTCAGCCGCTCCCGCTGGAGCTGGCGGCCGGAGAAGGTGCCCCAGCGCTCCTCGTCGATCAGACCCAGCTCGCGGCCCAGCGGGGTCAATCGGGCGTCGGCGTTGTCCTCCCGCAGCAGCAGCCGATACTCCGCCCGCGAGGTGAACATGCGGTAGGGTTCGCTCACGCCCCGGGTCACCAGGTCGTCCAGCATGACCCCGATGTACGCCTGGTCCCGCCGCAAGGTCAGGGGCGGAAGCTCCTGCAGCGCGCGGGCCGCGTTGATCCCGGCCCACAGTCCCTGGGCCGCAGCCTCCTCGTAGCCGCTGGTGCCGTTGATCTGGCCCGCCAGGTACAGCCCCGGGATCTCCCGCGCCTCGAGCCAGGGCCAGAGCTGGCGTGGGTCGACGAAGTCGTACTCCACGGCGTACCCCGGTCGGAGCAGCCGCGCCCGCTCCAGCCCCTCGATGCTGTGCACCAGGTCCTGCTGCACGTCCAGCGGGAGGCTGGTGGAGATCCCGTTGGGGTAGACCTCCGGCACGTCGAGCCCCTCGGGCTCGAGGAAGATCTGGTGGCGTTCGCGGTCCGCGAAGCGCACCACCTTGTCCTCGATGGAGGGGCAGTAGCGCGGGCCCGTGCCCTCGATCCGTCCGGTGTACAGCGGGGAGCGATCCAGGCCCTGGCGGATGATCTCGTGGGTTCGCGGGTTGGTGTAGGTCAGGTGGCAGCTGAGCTGCGGCAACGGCGGCACCCCGTCCGGCCAGCGGCTCCAGAACGACAGCCGCGGCGCCGGTGAGTCGCCCGGCTGCGCCTCGAGCCGGCGGTAGTCGATGGTCTGCCGATCCAGCCGACAGGGCGTCCCGGTCTTGAGCCGGCCCAGGGTCAGCCCCAGCGTGCGAAGGGAGCTCGAGAGGTCGTTGGCCGGGGGTTCGCCGTCGCGGCCGCCGGGTCGCGAGTCGAGGCCGGTGTGCAGCACCGCGCGAAGGAAGGTCCCGGTGGTGAGCAGCGCCACGCGGCAGTCGATCTCGGAGCCGTCCGCCAGACGCACGCCGCACACCCGCCCGTCGGCGACGCGGATCTGCGCCACCTCGCCCTCCAGCAGCCGCAGTCGGGGCTCGCGCTGCAGCGTCTGCCGCATGTGGGCCGCATAGCGCGCGCGGTCCGACTGGGCGCGGGCCGCCCGCACCGCCGCGCCCTTGCGCTGGTTCAGCCGGCGGAACTGGATCCCGGTGGCGTCGGCGCACAGCCCCATGTGTCCCCCCAGCGCGTCGATCTCTCGCACCAGGTGGCTCTTGCCCAGGCCCCCCACGGCGGGGTTGCAGGACATGCGGGCGATGGCGGCGAGGGCGGGTGTGACGAGCAGCGTCTCGCACCCCATGCGCGCGGTGGCCAGCGCGGCCTCGCAGCCGGCGTGGCCGCCGCCCACGACCACCACCGTGGCTACAGCCTTTGGCACCTGGGGACGTCCTTCTTGTCGTTGCGGGTCTCGCGTGCCGTCTCGGTGTGCGCCACGTCGGTCCGCTGTTCGTTCTGAGCCCGGGTCATGTATCACGGGCCCCTGGGCCCGGCAACCGCCGGGGGCGCGGGCGCGCGGAGGGCGCGGGTGTGCATGTGGGGCCACCATGCTGCATGGTCCCCCCGGTTTGCATCCGATGTGATGCATTTGGGGCGACCATGCGGCATGGTCCCCCCGGTCCGCATCCGATATGATGCATTTTGGGGCCACCATGTTGCATGGTTCCTCGATTTGCACACCCCCTCCCCCATGCTAGCGGATGCTAGCGGCCGCTTGACAGCCGCCGAGGTCTGCTCGACGCTGGCAGGATGAAACGTCACCTGATGGCGATCCTGCTGCTGGCGGGCTGCCCTGCATCGGGCCCCACGACACCCACTCCCAGCTACCCCCCAACGACGACCCTCGCGCTGAGCACCCCGCGCTGCGACGGTCAGGCCTGCCGCTGCCGCCCGCTGGACTCCAACGATGGCCAGACCGAGGAGCAGATCCCGGCCGGTCTCAAGCGCTTCGAGCTCCGGCTACCGCGCACCACCAGCGCGCTGTGGGTCGAGGTGGTGGGCAAGGGCGTGTTCCACAAGCCGGCGGACGTGATGGACGAGACCTGCTTCTACGTCGACCTGCCGCCGGGTTCGACGCGCTTCGTGATGCACAGCGTGCGCACCGACCGGGAGGTGGGGCTGCAGACCGGGCTCAAGGTGCTGGAGTACGGCCCGAAGGAGGGCCCCCACTGGTATCGCGTGTTCGAGCTCGCCTGCGGCGGCCTGAACCGCTGCACGAAGAAGGGGATGGCGGGGTGGGTGGCGTTCCAGCGCCGGCTGCCCCGGGGCCTGCTCAACCCCTGCGGTTCGGTGAAGATCAAAGGCGTCGGTGTCAGCGGCACGCGCGAGCAGAAGGTGGACGTGGAGTACGCCGACATGACGGCGCGCTTCACATTCGAGGTCTACGGCTTCGAGACCTACAAGGCCCCCGACTCCCCCGAGTGCCAGGCCTCGGCCCGTTAGCCCGGGTGTCACCGGCCCGTGTTGAAGTTCGGTTGATATTCGGCTGAGAAGCGGAGCAAGCCGCCCCGGCCCCCCTGCGCTACAACCGGATCATGACCCCACGTATCGCTGGTCCGATGGTGCCGCTGGCGCTGCTCCTCGTGGCGGGCTGCATGCCCGAGAAGGAGCCGCCGGCGGTGGAGCTCGATCTGACCGACGACGGCTCGACCACCGCGGCCGCCGAGTACCACCGGACCCAGATCCGGCTGCGCGAGCTGCCGCCCTCGGTGGGGTATCCCCATGGGCTGATGGTGGCCTCGTTCCAGCTGCGTCGACACTCCGGTGTCAGGGCCGAGGTGATGCTGGAGGTGCCGGTGCAGGTGGACGCCAGCTCCGCCCAGCCGCGGGCGAGCTATACGGAGCACTCGCTGGGGAGCCCGGTGTTCCAGTCTGCCCGGGTCGCGGGTCGCATCGAGCTGTCCTGGGACGCTGGCTGTCCGTGCCAGACCGGTCGCTTCGAGCTGCTGTTCACCGACCCCGGCCCCGACGGCGTGCTGGACACGGACGACGATCAGCAACGGCGGCTGACGCGCGCCAGGCTGCGTCGTGGGTCCCGGCCGTTCTGCCACGCTCGGTCGGAGCTCGAGATCCACAATGACGTGCTGGTGGTGGGCAGCCGGGCCTGTCCGGTGCGCCGCGGATCGTCGGGCGGCGAGGTCGGGGCGGCCTGCGCCTGGGGCGGGACGAGCTGGGTCACGGGTTGGAACGACGACGGCTGGTACGACGAGGAGTGGGTCGGGGAGTATGACGACGGGGCCGAGGATGGGTGGTGCGAGGAGTGGACCGACGAGTGTCAGGATTGCGGCTACAGCGACGACGGGTGGAGCGACGACGGGTGGGGTGATGACTGGGGCAGTGGAGGGAGCGGATCCAGTGGCGGGTGGGGCGACGACGACTGGGGCGACGACGACTGGGGCGACGACGACTGGGGCGACGATGACTGGGGTGACGACGGATGGGACGACGGCGGGGACGACGGATGGGACGACGGCGGGGACGACGGATGGGACGACGGCGGGGACGACGACGGGGACGACTGGGGTGACGACTGGTGGGATGACTGAGCATCACATTGGGCTTCGCCACAGTTGAGTCTCGCGACCGGCCCGTGGCGTGCTAATCTCACCTCGCAATGGACTGGCTCAAACACGTGGTCGAGCTCTCGGGGCTGGGGGTCTGGGAGTTTGATCTGCGCAGCAAGGCGGTGCGACTCGGACCCCACTCCGCCGCCTTGCTGGGCTACGACGCGGACAGCTTACCCACCACGGCCGAGGGCTGGTCCGATCTGCTGCATCCCGACGATCGCGGCGCCATCCTGCAGCGCATGCAGGCGCTTCAGGGCGAGTGGCCGCTGGAGCTGGATCTGCGGCTGGCGGCCAGCTCGGGCGAGTGGCGCTGGGTTCGTCTGAGCGCCAAGGTCGTGGAGCGGGACGAGGGCGGTCTGCCGCTACGGCTGGTGGGCGTCCACTCCGACGTGACGCCCCAGAAGGAGGTGGAGGCGGCCCTGCGTGGCAGTGAGGAGCGCTATCGGCAGCTGATCGAGCTCTTGCCTCACGGCGTGGGGGTGATTCAGAGCGGCCGCGTGGTCTTCGCCAACCAGGCGGCGGCGCGGATCATGGGGTACGAGAGCAGCGACGGCCTGCTGGGGATCGATCCCACACAGCCGTTGACCGAGGCCGATCGCAAGCGGGTCCTCACGCTGTTGCAGCAGGTACTGGACGGTAGTCTCCAGGGCCCGATCCACTTCGAGACCCGGCTTCAACGTCGCGACGGGTCGCAGGTGCCGGTGGATGTCTACGTCACGGCCATTACTCACGATGGCGCAATGGCGTTGCAGCTGTTCTTCATGGACATCTCGCCCCGGCTGCAGGCGGAGCAGGATCGCGCCAAGCTCGAGCAACGGCTGCTAGAGGGGCGGCGGCTGCAGTCCATCGGCCGCCTGGCCGGGGGCATCGCGCACGAGTACAATAACCTGCTCACTCCGGTGATCATCAACACCAGCCTGATGCTGCAGGAGACGCCGGCCGGCGACCCCCGGCACCAGGACTTCGAGGATGTGCTGGAGGCCGCCACGCGGGCCAAGGAGCTCACGCGACAGCTGCTGGCCTTCGGGCGACGGCAACTGCTGCAGGTCACGGCCATCGATCTGAATCAGTTGATCCACACCTGGCGCGACACGTTGCGGCGTCTGATCCGCGAGGACGTCACGGTGGACCTGGAGCTGACACCGCGCCTTGCGCCGGTGCGGGCCGACCCGACCCAGGTGCAGCAGGTGCTGGTGAACCTGGTGCTCAACGCCCGGGACGCCATGCCGCAGGGCGGTCGGATCCGCATCGCCACCGGCAACGCGACCGCACCCGAGCGGACGGATCTCGAGCCTGGTGACTACGTCTGCCTCTCGGTGAGTGACACGGGACAGGGCATGGACGCGCAGATGGTGGTCAACGTCTTCGATCCGTTCTACAGCACGAAGGCTCCGTCGTTCGGGGCCGGGCTGGGGCTGGCGACCGTCTACGGCATCGTCAAGCAGCACGGTGGGGACGTCCAGGTGCAGAGCACGGTGGGCCAGGGGACGACGTTCCAGGTCTACCTTCCGGTGGCCACCGCGCCGCATGAGCCCGCGGCGACCGAGGAGCCCGAACGGACAACGGTGCTGGTGGTGGAGGACGAGGCGCTGTTGCGCCGGCAGATTTGCCACATCCTGCAGCGGCTGGGGCTCGTCGTGCTGGTGGCCGAGGACGGCGGTCAGGCGCTGGAGCTGGCGCGCCAGCATCCCACGCCGATCCATCTGCTGTTGACCGACGTCGTGATGCCCAACATCGACGGACCCGAGCTGCATCAGCGAATGAAGCAGCTGTATCCGGAGATCGCGGTGATCTTCATGTCGGGCTACACCGACGAGGTGGTGACCCAACAAATGCGCGACGGCCTGTTTCTGGAGAAGCCATTCAGCCTGCAGGCGCTGCAGGAGCGGCTGCGTCAGGCGCTGGGTCGCGACCCCACGCCGGGCACGGACTGACCAGGAGCTGCGGTGTCGGGCCACGTCTTCATCGTCCACGGCGACCTTCGGCGACTGGCGTGCGACGCGTGGCTCATGCCGTGCGACAGCCAGGTCGAGCCGCTGGCGCAGTGGTACCAGGAGCCAGAGCCGCTGCCGCGCGCCTTTCGCTGGCCCGCTCCCCCCGATGGTTGGGGGGACAGCGGGGTGCGGGTCATGCCGGTCCCGGGCTGGCCGGCCACACGGCCACGACCGTGGCTGGTCAACGTGGGCTCGGGGCCGGGGACCCCGCTCCAGTGGTTCGTCGAGGGGGCGCGCCAGTTCCTCGAGGCCGTGGGTCCCACGCTGGGTACACCGCGCAACAGCCGGTTCAAGCCGCTGGTGGCGTTGCCCGTGGTGGGCACCGGCGGCGGCGGTGGATGGAAGGATGCCGGTCAGATCGTATGTCAGCTGCTGCCGGTGCTCTACGCCGCCGCGCGGCAGCACGACATGGACGTGGCGCTGGTCACGATCGAGGCCGCGGCGTTTGCCGCGGCTCAGGCGCAGCGGCACCGCACCGTGGAGGACGCGTGGCCCGAGCTGAACCACGCCCTGCGGCAAGAGGCGGGGAAGCTCGCGGGCCGGGCCGCCAGGGGGGATCTGGTGCTGTTCCTGGGCGCCGGCGTGGGGCGAAGCGCCGGGCTCCCGTTGTGGATGGAGCTGCTGACCGAGCTGGCCGACGAGGCCGGCCTGTCCAGCCAGCGCAAGGCGCTGGCCAAGCTCAATCCGCTGGACCAGGCCCAGGTGATCGAGGGGCGGATGGGCGGCACGCGTCGGCTGGGAGACGCGGTGGCGGGCAAGCTCCGCACACCGTACTACGGGTTGAGCCACGCACTGCTCGCCGCGCTGCCGGTGGAGGAGGCGGTGACCACCAACTACGATCAGCTGTTCGAGCTGGCCTCGGAGGCCACCGGGCGGCGCACCGCGGTGCTACCCTACAACGCGGCGGCGGACAGTGATCGCTGGTTGCTCAAGATGCACGGCTGCGTGTCGGAGCCGGGCCGGATCGTGCTGACCCGTGCGGCCTACCTGCGCTACGCCGACAACCGCGCAGCCCTGGCGGCCATCGTCCAGGCGTTGTTGATCACGCGGCACATGCTGTTCGTGGGCTTCTCGCTGGACGACGACAACTTCCACCAGATCATCGATGCCGTGCGCAAGGCGGTGGGTCGCACCAGCCGCAGCACGCCCGGTACGCCGTTTGGCACCTGCCTGGCCCTGTTCCGCGAGGAGGTGGTGGAGGAGCTGTGGCGCCACGATCTGCACTGGGTGGAGATGATGCAGGGGACCGACCAGACCTCCATGATGCAGGCCGGGCGGATGCTGGAGATCTTCCTCGACCACGTGCTGGCGCTGACCGCCAGCACCGGGCACCTGATGGACCCGCGGTTCGACGCGGTGCTGGCGGATCCGGAGCGGCAGCTGCGTGAGCTGCTCCAGCGCTTCCTGGCCGACATCGACCACATGGGTCCGGCGGTGAAGGAGACCGGCGCCTGGGTCCACATCGCGCGCATGCTGCGCTCCCTGGGAGGCGGGTGACGCGTGCTCCTCGGGGCGCACGAATCCACCGCGGGGGGGCTGTACACCGCGTTCGCTCGCGGCGCGGCCGACGGGTGTGAGGCGCTGCAGATCTTCACCGCCTACAACACGCGCTGGGCGCCGCGGCCGCTGGACCATCTGGAGGCGAGCCTGTTCCTGTCCGAGCAGGCGCATCATCAGCTGCCGCTGGTCTCGCACTGCTGCTACCTGATCAACCTGGCCAGCCCGCAGCCCCAGCTATGGCGGCGATCGGTGATGGCACTGGTACAGGAGCTGCAGCGCTGCGAGATGCTGGGGATCGCCGGCGCCGTGCTCCACCCCGGCGCGCACATGGGGCTGGGGGAGACGGCCGGGCTGCGTCGTGTGGCCCGAGCCCTGTCCGAGGTGCACCACCACACCCGGGGCTTCTCCTGTCGTGTGCTGCTGGAGAACACGGCCGGACAGGGCACGACGCTGGGCCATCGTTTCGAGCAGCTGGCCTGGCTGCTGGAGCACACTGTCGACGGCCATCGGCTGGGCCTGTGCATCGACACATGCCACGCTTTCGCCGCCGGCTACGAGCTGCGCAGCCCGCAGGGCCTGCGGCGGACGCTGGAGCAGCTGGACCACCTGGTGGGGCTGGAACGTGTCCACGCGTTCCACCTCAACGATGCGCTGCGGCCACGAGGCAGCCGGGTGGATCGGCACGCGCACATCGGCGAGGGCGAGCTGGGACAGGTGCCCTTCGCCAGCCTGGTCAACGATCCCCGCCTGGCCCGCGTCCCGGGCCTGGTGGAGACGCCCCCCGAGGCGGACGGCAGCACCTCCTTCGCGCGCAACATCCGCCGGCTGAAGGCGCTGCGGCGGTAGGTGCGGCGGTAGGGGGTGGCGGTAGGGGGTCGGACCCAACTTGTTCACGTTTCGTCCGCCAACTGGCGATAGGGGGTCGGACCCAACTTGTTCACGTTTCGTCCGCCAACTGTTTGAAATCCCGTAGGCAAATCGTTAACAAGTTGGGTGCGTCCCCAGCTGTTGTTAACAAGTTGGGTGCGTCCCCAGCTGTTGTTTACAAGTTGGGTGCGTCCCCAGCTGTTGTCCCCAGCTGTTGGACCCGTCGTCGGAGCCGCTGCAGCCGTAGCTGCAGCTCGTCGGTCTGCTGGTGCGGGCAGCGCTGCACCAGGTCCAGGGCCCGGTTCACGTCCCGGGTGACGTGCTCGTGGTACTTGGCCAGCTCGACCCAGCCCATGCTGTTGTCGGGGAACTCGCGTCGCAGCTGATCCCAGCGCACGCTGGCCTCGTGCGGGCGCCCGCTCCGTCGCAGGTGGCGGGCCAGGGTGACCAGCAGTGAGCGGCGTGTGGCACCCCTTCGGCCGAGCTCCAGGCCGCGGACGAGGCAGGTCTCGGCCAGCTCCGCCTGGCCCCGTGGACCGAGCCCGAGGTGGGTCAGGGCGCAGCCCAGCAGCTCCTCGGCGTCCTCTGCCCACTGCAGTGGATCCAGCAGGTGCTGGCACGCACGGTGAAGCAGTGGCGCCATCAGCGCCACATCCAGCCGGTTGTGCTCCAGGACCCGTGGTAGCTCTCCCGCCTGCCCCGTGCGGAGCCACTCGTTGTAGATCCGGGGCACCTCGGAGCCCTCCACGTCGCCCTCGCGCTGGAAGCCGAGCAACTCGCGTTCCAGCGTCACCAGGCGGCAGTTGGTCATCCGGGCGCGAAACAGCCGACGACACAGGGGCAGCAGGTCGAGGTGCGGGCGCTCCAGATCGAGGAACGTGCGGGTCAGCATCGCCCGATTGCGCAGCAAGGGCAGGTCGAAGCCGCGGCCGTTGAACGTGACCAGCACCCGCGTACGCTCCAGCAGCCCTCGCAGACGGTCCAGGGCCAGCGCCTCGTCGGCGGGATCGCGCAGGAACAGCTGGTTGACCTGGAACCCGCCGGCCTCTGCTTCCGACGGTGGGGGCCACCAGCCGGTGCCGATGAGAAACGGGATCGTCTCCGCCGAGCGCGACAGCCCCGTGGTCTCGAGGTCGAGGAACAGCAGATCCTCGGCGCGCAGCGGGCCGTCCCGGCCGGGACAGAAGGGCGTGGTCATCTGCAGCGCCCGCTCCAGGTGCGACAGCAGGCTTCCGTCGGGGCGCTTCATCATCGCTGCGCCAAACCGGAACCCAGGAGTGAGGTCGTGTCGGAACAGCTGCCCCTGTGGGTCCGTGGCCCGGGGCATCTCGCCGTGGACCGGCAGGCGCGGATCAGCCGCCGACCGGGAGGCGCGCGCCAGGTTCTCCTGGGCGCGCACGACGCGTGGGCCCGCGCGGCGCTCCAGGCGGTATACCTCGCGCCGCAGCCGCTCGATGGTCGGGTTCACATCCAGCGGCCGGGGTCGCGCCAGGGTGCGGCGGATCTGTTCGGCGATGCGCATGACGTTAGCTCCAGGCGGCAGGGGTCGCCGCGTCCGTTGTCTGCGTGGCGTACTCCCCGCGCAGGAGATGGCTGCTCCCGGGCTGCAGATCGTGGGCGCACCGCAGCAGCAGGCTCGCGGCGAGCTGCCGCGTCTGGCTCGCGCCCGCCCCGGGACCGATGCAGGCCGGACAGCCCGCGCGGCAGTCGCAGTGTGCGACGTTGCGCCACGCACGCTGCACCAGCTGCAGCCGCTCCTCGAACAGACGCTCACTCAGACCGGTGCCGCCGGCGTGGCGGTCGAACAGGAAGATCACCGGTGCCGTGGGGTGCTCCAGATGCTCCTCGAGGTACTGCAGCCGTCGAGAGGCGGTGGTCACGGCGAACCAGCCGGACCGGGCGTCTCCCACGGCCCGACCCATGTCGCGCATGTCGCTCATCAACAGCAGTGAGGCCACACAGTGCAGGGCGTGGGCCATGCCCAGCGCCGCCGCCGCCACCTCGCCGCTCTCGTGGTCGGGCTGCGGCGGGACGGCGAGCCAGAACGCCGTGGTGTGCATCTCGCGCTCGGGCTGGGTCACGTCGCCGTAGCCGATGTTCTCCTGGGTGTGGAGCTTGATCTTCTTGAACCCCACCACGCGGTGCACCACGTGCACCTCGCCGCGGAAGGTGGTGTCGCCCGCCTGCTCGTGACACTCCAGCACGCGGACCCGGGTGTGGGTCATGGCGTCGGTGTAGTAGTCGACGTCGACCTGCTTGACGTAGGCCTTGCGCTGGTCGTGATCCAGCCGCAGCACCTCGTACTGCCGTCCCTCGAGCTGGTAGATCGCCTTGTCGTGCAGCACCTGAGGTGCGTCGTGGTAGGCCACCTCCGCCACCACGTTACCCTGTGGCTGCTGGAGCACGAGGAAGTTCTCGTCCAGCTGCCCGCGCAGGTGGAGATCGGCCGCCGGATGGGGATCGCCGACGTAGTGGAAGCCCGCGGCGCTGCGGTGAAGCAGGCCCGCGTCGGCCAGGCAGTCGAGTACCTCGGTGGTCTCCTGCGCGTCGCAGCGGCCGTAGGTCTCGTCCAGACCGAAGGGCAGCTCCGCGGCGGCGCACTTGAGATGGGGGACCAGGATCGACGGATTGTCCGGGTTGACGCGGGCGTGCTCGGGAGCCTGACCCATGAGGTAGTCCGGATCGGCGGCGACGAACTGGTCCACGGGTTCACTGGAGCTCACCAGCAGCGCCAGGCTCGGCTCCAGCCGACGGCCAGCGCGTCCCGCGCGCTGCCAGGCGGCGGCGCGGCTTCCGGGCCAGCCGACCATGACCACCGCGTCGAGGCTGCCGATGTCGATCCCGAGCTCCAGGGCGTTGGTCGCCACCACCACGTCGGTGTCACCCTGCCGCAGGGCGTGCTCCACGTCACGTCGACGCTGGGGCAGATAGCCCCCACGGTAGCCCCGCACCCGGGAGGGGGCCGTGGCGTCCTGCGCGGGTCGAGGCGGGTCGAGGCGCGTCAGATGATCGCGCAGCTCCCGCACCATCACCTCCACCGCCAGCCGGCTGCGGCAGAAGACCAGCGTGCTCACCGAGGCCTGCACCAGGTCGGACACCAGGCGGCAGGCGCTGCGCATCACCCCCTCGCGCAGACCCAGCGCCGGGTCCACCACGGGAGGGTTGTAGATCAGAAAATGACGTGGCCCGGTGGGTGCGCCGCTGTGGTGGATCGTCTCCACCTCGCGACCGAACAGCTCGCGCGCCAGCTCCGACGGATTGGCGATGGTGGCGCTGGTGGCGATGAAGCGTGGATCGGCGCCGTGGAACCGCGCCACGCGCAGCAGCCGCCGGAGCACGTTGGCCAGATGGCTGCCGAACACGCCGCGGTACATGTGCAGCTCGTCGATCACCACGTAGCGCAGGCCGGCGAACAGCTCGGCCCACGCCGGGTGGTGGGGCAGGATCGCACCGTGCAGCATGTCCGGGTTGGTGGCGATGATCCGCCCGCGACGCCGGGCGGCGCGGCGCTGCTCAACCGGGGTGTCACCGTCGTAGACCGCGATGCCCAGCGCGGCGTCGGATCCCTGGGCCGTGATGGCCCTGGCCAGACCTCGCGCCTCCTCGGCCTGGTCCCGGGCCAGCGCCTTGGTCGGGAACAGGTAGAGCGCCCGCGCCGTGGGGTCGGTCAGCAGGGCGTGATACACCGGCAGGTTGTAGCACAGCGTCTTGCCCGAGGCCGTGGGCGTGGCCACCACCACATCCTTGCCCGCCGCCGTGAGCTCGGCACAGCGTGCCTGGTGCGTATACAGCTGCTCGACCCCTCGCTGCTGGAGCGCGCGCACCAGCGCGGGCGAGACCCACGCCGGAAAGGCAGTGGTGGAGGCAGGCCGGGGAGCCAGCTGCCGATGACAGCAGATGTGTCGCTTTGCCGGACCCTCCATCCACCTGGAGAGCACCGATTCGATCCCATGCGATGGTTCTAGCATTTTTGAATCACTCAGCTCTTTGGAGACGGGATAACTGCCATTATGTTCAGGACTGAACATAATTACAGTCCACGGGGCGGTCGCTGTCAATTTTTATGACCGGCGAGAACCCAGACATCACCGTCGCGGTACGACTAGCCGATGGGCAGCGTGAGCTGGATCCGGTTGCCCCGGGGCGAGGGCTGCAGGCTCAGCGTGCCCCCCTGTTCCTGGAGCAGGCTGGTGGCTGCCGCCAACGGTTGCTCCGATCCCGGGGGCGACGAGCCCGAGTACAGCACATCCAGCAACATGGACTGGTTCTGCCGTTTGAGCGTCACCTGCACCGGTGTTGGAGGGCGCGCATGGGTCGTGACATGGAGGAAGATGTCCAGCAGCGCGTTGCGCAGCTGCTCGGGGCTGAGGGGCACACGGCCGATCTGGGCGTCCAGGTCGGTGGTCACGGTGAGCTGCTGCTTGTCGAACAGCGGTCTGGAGGAGACCAGCACGTCGGAGATGATGATGTCGGGCTCCATCGCCTGGGCCGCCGGCTCCTCCGCGCTGGAGAGGCGGGACAGGTTCTGCAGGATGTTGGAGGCGCGGTTGGCCTCCTCCATGATCTGCTTCTGCATGTTGCGCAGGGCGCTGCTCTCCGGCAGCCGGTGCAGCGTCTGGCTCGCCAGCTGGAAACACTGCTCCAGCGGCTGTGATACCTCCTTGACGATGTTGGTCATCATCCGACTGGTGGCGTTGAGGCGCTCGGACTGCAGCAGCTTGCTCTGCATCTGCTGTAGCTCCTCCTCCCGCCGCTTCAGCGCGGCGCTCATGGCGTTGAAGCTGTTCAGGAGCTGGGCCATCTCCGCCGTGCTGTCGGCCTGCACCGCGACGCCGAACTCCCCGCGCCCGATGGCGTCGGCCTGGCGCGCCATCAGCCGCAGCGGCCGGATGATGCTGTGCCCCAGCAGCAACGCGATGACGATGGCGATGCCCACCACCACCAGCGATGCGATGATCGCGCCGGTGACCAGCGGTTTGGCGGCGGCGCCCACCTGCTGCCGGTCCATGGTCTGCAGCACGGCCAGGTCGTCCCCAACCCGGGCGAAGGCGGCCAGCGTGGGGCGACCCCGGTACTGGATCTGCCGCGTACCCGCCCCGGCTCCCTGGCTGGAGAACGGATGGAGCTGCCCCAGCAGCGGGCTCAGGCTCTGACCCACCCGCTTGCGGTCCGAGTGGACCAGGATCCGCCCCTGGCGATTGACCACCATCAGCTGCGTCGGCCCACCGTAGCCTCGCAGGTCGAGCAGCGACTCGGGAGGGATCTCCATCGTGAGCAGCGCGACCTTGTCGTCCAGAACCTCGATCCGCAGCCGCGGTGTGGTGCCGCCCACGTGCTGGATGCGATAGGTCGGCTGTCGGGGCGATTCCAGCCGGGCCGCGTCACCATGGCGGATGATGGAGATGAACGGAGCGGGGGTGCCGGTGCCAAGCGCGGCCTTGATCCGCAGGCTCTCCAGGTGGCCCGCGAGGTTACGCGCCACCAGCTCGACACTCTGGGCCGAGAGGTCGAAGATGTACAGCTCCTTGTCCTCGTGGAACAGACGAATGGCGTTGGCCGTGATCACCGCGGCGACGATGACCGGCAACAGCACCAACGTGCCAAACAGGTGAAAGCGCAGTGACCCCCTCACAGCGACCAGTCTCGTTCGAACGGCTGTCCGAGGTCAAGCATCTATGCAGAGTTGCGCTGGTGCGGGGGGTGGTGCAACAATATCGACGCCATGCGAATCACCTTACTCGCCGTTTGCCTGCTGCTCACGAGCAGCTGCAAGGAGAAACCGGCCGTCACCACGACCCGCAAGCCCGTGGCCCGGCTGACGGCGCTCACGGGGAACGTCGACCACCGGTCGGCCGAGACGCTGGTCTGGCAGGAGGCCACGCGCGGGATGGCGCTGTACAACCACGACGCCGTGAAGACCGGTCAGGGAGCCACGGCCTCGGTCAGCTTCCTGGACGCCCGCAAGCTCAAGCTGCAGATCGAGGAGCAGTCGCTGGTGATCATCGATGCCCCGGTGGATCGCCCGGGCGACCCGGCCAACAAGGGAAAGCCGGTCGATCCACCCCAGGTGGCACGGCTGGAACGGGGAACCCTTCGCGGTGTGATCGCCCCCGGTGCGCCTCCGGTGCAGGTGGTGACGGCCAGCGGTGAGGTGGCGCAGATCCGGGCTTCGAGCAGCGAGGCGGTGCCGTTTCGTCTGCGGGTGCGCGAGAAGGGCAAGCTGGAAGTGGCGGTGCTCAAGGGCAGCGCCACCGTGCGCTCGGGCGGGTCGCAGGTCCAGGTCAAGCCACACCAGGTGGTGGAGGTGACGGCGAAGCAGGTGAGCCAGCCGGTGGACCTGCTGCCCTACCCGGTGCTGGTCGCTCCTCCGGTGGATGACAAGGTCCAGGCCGGAACCGAGATGGAGCTGCGCTGGACGCCGGTGGAGGGCGCGGCCATGTACCGCGTTCAGATCAGCCACACGGTGAGCTTCGCCGAGCGGCTGTTTGACAACACCGTCGTGGTGCCCGGCTTCAAGCTGCCGGCGCCACGGGCGATGCAGACCTACGTGTGGCGTGTGGCCAGCGTGGACCGGGCCGGACGGGAGAGCGAGTTCGGCTATGCCCGACGGTTTCACGTGCGGACCGTGACCAAACCCCGGGTCGCCGGGCAGCTGCTCCACCCGGCGGAGAGCTCGGGGATACAGTTCGTCAGGGGCCGGAAGAACTCCGTGACCTTTCGCTGGAGCGGAGACGCCAACCACTACGCGCTGCTGGTGGCGCGTGACAAGGCCCTGCGCCGCGTGGTGGCCCGGCGACGGGTGGATCGCACCGAGGAGGTGCTGACCAACCTGGGTCGGGGTACCTACTTCTGGGGCGTGTATGCCCTGGACGATGGACAACGCAGCCCGCTGTTCACCGAGCCCTATCGCCTCGTGATCACCACCCGACGCCCACCCTACGTTCGTGTTCCCAAGACGATCAAGTGGAAGCAGTAGGAGGCAGGCAGATGCACCATCACCAGCGCTCGCTTGGCCCACGATGTGCGGCGATGATGCTCGTGCTGATCGGGGGCTGCGGACCGGCGGGCAAGCAGCCGGTGCACATCACGCCAGGTGTGGATGCTGCGCCGCCGGTGCGTGTGGAGCACACCGGACGCATCATCGTGGATTGCACGCCGGCCAGCGCGGTGGTCAACGTGGACGGGCAGGATCACGGGGAGGCGGGGCAGATCGCGGCACGCGGCGGGTTGACTCTGCCACGAGGTCTGCATCGCATCGAGATCTCGCTGCCGGGCCATCGTCCGTTTCGATTCGAGCTGATCCTCGGGGACAAGCCCGAGACGATCAAGGTTCAGCTGCAACCCCTGAGCCAGCCACCCGGGTGAGCGATCCATGAGTCGACTACGAACCGTGGCGTGTGCCTGTGCGGCTCTGGTGCCGCTGCTATGGACCCCGGCGGCGCAGGCCAAGCTTCAGGTGAGCACAACGCCGGATCCCGTGATCCTGGGTCGGGGCCAGCCGGTGCAGATCACGGTGAAAGGGCTGCCGGGGCAGGGTGAGCTGCTGGGCGACGCCAACGTCGGAACGGTGGAACGCGTCGTGTCCCGGGGCGACACGGCGACGGTGACCTATCGTCCGCCCAGGGAGTCTTTTCCGCAGATGCTGTGCCTTCTGCTGTGGCGCGATGGCGAGATCGACGTCCCGGTGCACGTGGTTCGGGTGCCGCTGTTTGGCCCGACGACGATCCCGGTCAAGACGCGGGTCGGGGCCAGCATCAAGGTTCAGGTGGGGGGCCAGGAATACGGTCCAGTGAAGGCCGGGTCCACCGGTCGAGCCCAGATCGAGCTCGCGGTCCCTCCCGGTGTGCGGATGGCCCAGGTGGAGGTGATCGACAACCTGGGTCTGAAGACCAACCGGCGCGTGGCCATCGGTCAACCCCCGTTCAACCAGCTGGCCATGGCCATCACGCCGCGAATCGTGAGCGGCGCCGGGGTCCCACGCTTTCGCCTGGCGCTGGCGGTGGCGGACCCGGACCGCGTCTCGGGCGCCCCGGTGGCGGAGGTGGGCCAGGAGCGTGTGCTGTTGCAGGCCAAGGGCGACGGACTGTGGATCGGAGAGTGGGCCCCCGCGGTTCGTCCACCGCAGGGGTACATTGCGCTGCAGGTTCATCTGTCCGGCGACGAGGAATCCCAGCGGCAGGCGGAGATCGGGATCACCGCGGGTGAGCTCACGGTTCGGGTTCGTCATGTGCGCGCCGATGGGCCACGCGGTGCGGCGGGCGGGCTGCATGGCACCATCGGCGTCGCGCTGGGCATGACCCACAACCTGGGTGATCTGATCGCGCCGCGCTTCGGGGTGGAGATCGGTGTGGAGTACGAGACCTCGCGGGGGCTGGTGGGGCTGCGGGTACACACGGGCTACGGCTGGGCCACGCAGCGGATCGCATCGGGCGCCGGGCTGGCTGACGCCGAGTCCACGGTGATGCTGATCCCGCTGGGCGGCGGCCTGACTTATCGTGCGCCGTTGCCGTACGTCACGCCCTATGTCTACTGGGGCTGCATGGCGCAGATCGTCCGCAGCTCCAATCGTGCACCGTACCTGACCACCGACCGGGCTCGCACGGATGTCGTCTTCGGGGTCATGGGGTTGCTGGGCGCTTCGGCTCGCATGGGACCCGGCCGCCTGTTTTTGCAGCTCGGGTACCAGTGGAGCCGGGTGGAAAACGCGGACGTGGAGCTGCTGGCCGGTGGCCTGGTGCTCGAGGGAGGGTATCGTCTTGAGCTCTAGAGCGGCGTGCATGACAGGTGTGCTGGTGGCCGTGGTCGCGCTGCTTCCGGCCTGCGACGAGAGCAGTCCGGATGCCCCCACCCTGGAGCGAGTGCAGCCCGGGGAGGGGCTCAACACCGTGGCCACGCCGGTGGTGATCTCGGGCGACGGGTTCAATCCCCTGGTGCGGGTCAACTACAACGACAAGCAGCGCTCCCTTGTCTCCACCGCCTTCTTCGCCCACCTCGGGACCCATACCCTGGAGCAGGTGACCTACCAGGACGCGAAGCAGATCCGGGCGCTGGTCCCCGCCGGGCTGGTTCCCGGGAGCTACGATCTGACGCTGGTGGATCCCCGGGGCGGGCGCGTGGTGCTGGAGCATGCCTTCGTGGTCAAGGACGGATCGCTGGACGCCGGCCCGGACGTGTCGGACGCCGACCTGGGACTGGATCTGCCCCCGATGGACCTCGCCGACGGTCCGCCTCTGGACCTGCCCCGGGACGGAGCGCCCGACGTACCACCGGACACGATCAAGCCGGACACCGCGGGCGGGCCGATGGTCAGCACGCTGGCCGGAACCGGGCAGCCAGGGTTCAAGGACGGCGTGGCGGCCACGGCGCAGCTGTACAACCCCCGGGGCCTGGCCGTGAGCGGCAACGATCTGTTCGTCGGCGATTTCACCAACCACCGCATCCGCCGGATCAACGCGGGCCAGGTGACGACGCTGGCGGGTGACGGCAACCAGGGGCTGGTCAACGGAGCGGCAGCAGCGGCCCGGTTCAACTATCCCGTGGGCGTCGCGGTGGACGGAAGCGGTTCGGTGTACGTCGCCGACTCCTCCAACGACGTGATCCGGATGATCGAGAGCGGCGTGGTGAGCACGCTGGCCGGGAGCAACGTCAAGGGGTTTCTCGACGGCGCCGCCGCCACCGCGCGCTTCAACTACCCGCGGGGAGTGGCGGTGTACGGTTCGACGGTGTACGTGGCCGACAGCGAGAACCACCGCATCCGCACGGTGCAGGGCGGGATGGTGAGCACGCTGGCCGGCAGCACCAAGGGGTTCGCCGACGGACCGGCCGCCACCGCGCGCTTTGACACCCCCACGGCGGTGCTGGTCTCCGGGGCCACGGTGTACGTGGCGGACACCGGCAACCATCGCATCCGCATGGTGCAGGGCGGGGTGGTGAGCACCGTGGCGGGGGTCGGGACCGTGGGCAACACCGATGGGGCGGCGCTCACCGTCGCCCGCTTCTGGAACCCGGTGGACCTGGCGCTGTCGGGCACCACGATCTACGTCGCGGATCAGGGTAACCACCGGATCCGGGAGATCAAGCAGGGGGTGGTGTCGACGCTCAGCGGGTCCTCCATCGGCTTCAAGGACGGACTGGTGGGGACCGCGCTGTTCTACTACCCCAGCGGGCTGGCGATGAGCGCCGGGGGCGCAGAGCTGTACGTGGCGGACCAGAGCAACCACCGCATCCGGGTCATCACGTTCTAACCTGATATGGAATGACCCCCTGTCAATACCCCCGTGGGTCGTTGTTGGGATCGTCCTGTTTGGCGATCTGGCCCGGGGGGCTCGGACGACGGACGAGGTGGGGCTCTTCGACGACGAGTCACTCTGAT
>Ga0210044_10002303_pt1 | contig 28581 bp, 17 predicted proteins | sample CryGey13umfilter_2_FD_183959 | JGI IMG/M metagenome (GOLD analysis project Ga0210044, IMG submission 183959) | Groundwater microbial communities from aquifer in Utah, USA - Crystal Geyser 4/9/14 3 um filter (SPAdes) (version 2) | ecosystem: Environmental > Aquatic > Deep subsurface >... | reverse complement strand
GTTTAAAAATATCCAAAATATCTTCATCTTTTAAATCTAAAGCAATTTTAAGCTTTCTTAATATGATATTATTATTGGTGCTTTTTTCTGGAATCGCTTGTGCTCCATCTTTTTTACCCCTGCGGTAATTGATAAAACCGTTTAGAAAAATAGCCAATTGCTTATCATGAATTTCTTTGAAAGCCTCGTCGTCGTCTTTTTTTAGCCAATCGCTAATTTCGGATCTCGTAACCTCGGCATCTGCCAAAGCAAAAATCCTAATCATGTTGTCATCAGAAAGCTTGAAAGTGTAGCGTAAGCGCCTCAATATATCGTTGTTATTCATTTACTTAATGATTTTCTCAATGATTTCTTCTTCATGGTCTCCATTATAACCAGTAAGCTTTTCTTTCATAATAATTTTATCATAAATAGGTTTAACAACTTCATTTCCAGAGGCATCAATAAAACCAAAATTTCCGTCTTTGTAAACTTCCGCCCAATCTGTTTTGTACATTCCGAAAGGAAATATTTCTTCATATATTGAGCTAACAACTTCTTTTCCATTGACATCTATAAATCCATAATTTCCGTCTTTGTAAACTTCCGCCCAATCTGTTTTGTACATTCCGAAAGGAAATATTTCTTCATATATTGAGCTAACAACTTCTTTTCCATTGACATCTATAAATCCATAATTTCCGTCTTTGTAAACTTTTGCCCAGTCTGCTTTGTACTTTCCGAAAGGAAATATTTCTTCATATATTGAGCTAACAACTTCTTTTCCATTGACATCTATAAATCCATAATTTCCGTCTTTGTAAACTTTTGCCCAATCTGTTTTGTACATTCCGAAAGGAAATATTTCTTCATATATTGGGCTAACAATTTCTTTTCCATTGACATCTATAAATCCATAATTTCCGTCTTTGTAAACTTTTGCCCAGTCTTTTTGATATTCATTAAAACTGAATATTTTTTCATATTTTTCTTGACCTAAAAGAGAAATAGAAAACATTATCGTCGAAAAAAGTAATACGAATGATTTCATGCTTCTTTATTTTTATATTGATATTATTGTAAATCAAAAGTATAAAACATTTTGATAAAGAAACAATAAAATAATAATATTATTTTTCGCCTAATTAAATAAAATTGTTGAGCAATAATTTTCTCTGAAAAATTTTATCTTCTTAATTACATATCAACATCACCACCACCAAAACCATTGCTCTCATTCATACTGCGCTTTTCTTTGTAGTTGTTTATTTTATATGATACATGTAAAGTTAGAACAGGAGATTTACGATAAAATTTATTATGATTTATAAAATTTTCACCAATTGAATTATAGTCAAATTTCATTGTATTGAAAATATCTCTTGCCGAAAAGGTTAGCGAAAGCTTTTTATTAAAGAAATCTTGACGAATAGAGGCTGAGGTTATAAAAGATGCAGCTCTTTTTCCCTGTGCTGTAACCGAAGGCCCATTATAAAAACCATTGATTTGAAATTTTGTATTCGTAGCAATATCCATATTCAAGTTGCCACGCATATCGAAATTATCGGAGCTTGTATTCACGTCTCCAAGTATGGCGTTTCTGCCAATGAGAAGATAATAGTAATAATTGCCGCTAATATTGAAATTTAGCCATTTTAACATTCTAACATTTAACATCAATTCAACGCCTGCTGAATGGTCGCGATCGAGATTTCCAAATGTCATGCTAACCAATCCAGTGGTATCAACAGACTGATAACGGCTGATTACATTTTTTGTGGTATGATAATATCCCTCCAACGAAAATGATGATTGTTTGATAGATTTTTGGTAAGAAAGTTCGATGTTATCCATATATTCTGGCAAAAGTTCTGGGTTTCCAACACGTATCATTTTGCTATTCATATATCTAATTCCAGGCTCAAGTTCATGGCCGTCAGGTCTTTCTATTCTGCGGCTATAGCTTAATAATATTTGGTGATCGTTTTTAAATTTCTTAGAAAAATGTACTGTAGGAAAATAATCTAATCTATTGATTTTGAAGCTATAATCCTTAGCTTTATCAAATACATTTCTATAAGTATATTCACCTCTTAGCCCAAACTGGTATCCAAAAGTTTTGTATTCTCCAGAATAAGTGAAATAAGCAGAATAAATATCTCTTGTAAAATGCATATCATTACAATAAAGTGGGTTTGTTATTAGAATGTCATTTGAATCATATTCAGAGAATTTAATAACATGATATTCGGGTCTTAAACGAGCTTGTAATCCAGCTTCAATTCTATTTTTATTTTTCAGATATTTTGTCAAATCCACATTAAATCTATAATCCGGGGCTTCTTCGGTTTCTTCGGATGTGTTGCCAGATATCCTTTTGGATTTATTAATCATATCATAATCCGAAAGATATTCGTTGCTTGAATCTTTTCCTAAATCTGAACCGTTGGAATAATAAGCAAATGATTGAATTTTGCTTCCCAATTTATCGAGTTTATGCTCCCAATTTAGTGTGAATTTATAATATTTCCTACTGTTGAACCCCGGATTTTCGCTTATGGTGTAAACATCAACAGTTTGAGGTAATGTGTATTCATGAATTTTGCCTGAAGAAATATTCAAAGAGTTAGATTCATTGTACGAACCTTCGATGCTAAACAAGTCATTATCATCTATTTTGTATTCTAAACCTCCTTTTAGAATATAACCATCTCTTGACCTGCCTCTGTTCATTTGAGTATGTCTATAAGAGGTTACACCACCAAATGTTGTTGAAAGCTGACCTTCTCCAAATACTGGATTATTGCCTATATCAAATCTACCGCCTATAAAAAAATTGAATTTGCCAATATTATATGACAAATTTGTATTGAAATTATATTGATTAAATGATGCTACGGAGAAATCAATTATGCCAGAGAGTCCTTGTTTTATATTTTCTTTAAGCACTACATTTATTATTCCGGTCATGCCATCTGGATCGTATTTAGCTGAAGGATTGGTAATTATCTCTATATTTTTAATTGCACTTACTGGTATTTGCTGCAAGGCATCGCTGCCTTTGAGTGGAGTAGGGCGTCCATTGACAAGCACTGTAAAACTTCCGCTGCCACGTAATGCCACGTTGCCATCAATATCAACAATTACCGATGGAACATTCTCAAGTGCTTCTATCGCAGTACCTCCGGATGAATTCAAATCTTGACCAACATTTACAACTTTTCTATCGATTTTATATTCTACAAAAGTTTTTTCTGCAGTGATTTCAACACCTTGCAGGTTGGAATATGATGGTACAAGAAATATTTGGTTTAAATTTAGATTCATATTTGGTGGCCGAAGCATTATATTCTTTATAGTATAGCGTTCGTAGCCAATAAATTTAATTAAAAGATAATATTTGCCAGGGTTAAGATCCTCTAAGGTAAATGCGCCATTTTCGCCCGACATAATACCAGAAACAAGGCTTGAATCGCGCATGCTATAGAGAGCTACGCTTGCATAAAGCACTCTTTGGCTTGTATTTTTGTCGATGATATTTCCACTAATGCTTCCTTTTGGTATTTCGCCCCCCATATTGGCTGGCCTTTGAGCGTTGATAATAGTTGTGGAATAGATAAATAAAATAATGGTTAGATATTTTTTCATAAAAACATAAACTTAATAAAATTGTAAAAATCAGATATTGAATAGATTGTAAAAATAAATTAATGTATAAATTTTGAACTTTACCTGAGACAAATATGTATAAATTAACTTGCACTGGATTGTGAAAAATATATAAATATTTTCAATAAATGTTAGTCAGAATATTTTGATGATTGGAATCTATGATTTTTGTTAAAAGAAATTTTAGCTTATTATCAAAAATCAAAGAAAAAGACTGCCAATTTGGAATGCTGCAAAGGCAAAGATCCATGCCAAAGTTGTAGTGTAAACTGCTACAAAAAGTGCCCATTTCCATCCACCTGCTTCTCTTTTTACTGCTGCAATTACCGCTACACATGGGAAATAGAAGAGAATAAAAATAATAAATGCAAAAGCAGATGCCTTATTATAAACATTTTCGCCCTTGTGAGGACCTTGAGTGAACTTTGCGTTCTGCAGTTTAGTTTTTAAATTAGAACTACCTTCATCTGCCACATCCGATTGGTAAAGAACTCCCATTGTAGAAATAACTATTTCCTTTGCTGCCATGCCTGTGATAATGCTTATTCCCATTCTCCAATCAAACCCAAGTGGCTTTATTGTAGGTTCAATAAAATGGCCTATTTGCCCAATAAAAGATTTTTCGCTTCTTTCTGATTCTTTCAATATTTTAATATGTTTCAATTCATTGTTTTTTAGAATATTAATGCTATCATGATTAATATTTATAGCATTGTTTTGATTCGATAAAGCTTGATATTTTAACTCAACTTTATTTTGAAGTTCGTCGTAATTTTTAGAAAAACTTATCTTCGTTGGAAAATAATTTAATGCCCAAATTAATATTGAGGCAATCATAATAAAGCCACCCATTTTCTTTAGATATAGTTCTGCTTTAAACCACATGTGCTTAACAATGGTTTTGCCAGTGGGAAGGCGATATGGAGGCAACTCCATAACGAATGGAAGTTCCTTTGCTTTTAAAAGAGTTTTACGAAAAACTAAAGCCATCGCTCCAGCCATCAAAATACCAATGGTGTAAACTAAAAATAGGGTGGATCCAGGATATTTAGGAAAAAATGCGCTGATTATTAATACATAAACTGGCAACCTTGCCGAGCATGACATAAATGGAGTTATCAAAATTGTTATCAGCCTGTCGTTTCTGCCTTCTATGGTTCTTGTGGCCATTATTGCTGGCACATTGCAGCCAAAGCCCATCAAAAGAGGAATAAATGAACGACCGTGAAGCCCAACTCTATGCATAATTTTATCCACAATAAAAGCTACTCTTGCCATATAACCTGTGTCTTCCATAATGGAAATGAAAAAAAAGAGTATCAAAATGTTTGGAAGAAAGACCAGTACTCCACCAACACCGCCAATTATTCCATTCACAATTAGAGCTTTAATCATTCCATCTGGAAGTAGTTGACTTATTCCTGCGCCAAATTTATCTACAAGCCACGTTAACCATTCTTGTGGATATGCTCCAACAAAAAATGTTGCTTGAAACATTACCCACATAAAGAAAATAAAAATCGGGAAACTATAAAGTCTATTGGTAATAATGTCATCTATTACTTTTGTCATAAGCCTTTTATCGGGCTTGATGTTTTTTTTGTATGTTTCTTTTAATGCTCCATCGATAAAACCATATTTTGCATCTGTAATTGCTGATTCAACTTTGTCGTTATAATAATTTTCGATTTTCTGAATTCCATTATTTGTCGATTCAAGAATATCGAGTTTATTGCCGCATTTTTCGATTATTTCTATGGCGTGGCTGTCTTCTTCAAGTAATTTTATAGCAAGAAAGCGTGATGATATTTTGTTGGTTATTAGATGGTTGCCCTCAATTTTTAAATATTTTTGAATATCTTTAATAGATTCTTCGAGATATTTTCCATAGTTGATGTGAATATGCCTAACGATTGGGTCTTTATCTTCAAAAACTTCAATAATTTTATCAAAAAGTTTGTTGATGCCGATATTTTTTTTGCCGATGGTTTCAATAAATGGTATTCCCAGCAGGCTCGAAAGAGCAGGTGAATTTAAAAAATCGCCATGGTTTTCCATTTCGTCGAACATATTTATTGCTCCAACTACTTTGATATCCATGTCGATTAACTGGGTTGTAAGATATAAATTTCGTTCAAGATTTGAGCCATCTATAATATTTACAACAACATCGGGCATCTCATTTATTACATGTTTTCTAACAAATAATTCTTCGGGAGTAAATGCCGTGAGCGAATACGTTCCTGGTAAATCTGTTAGCTCGAATTTTATGCCTTTATATTTATAGCTTGCGTTTTTTGAATCTACTGTTACTCCGCCATAATTTCCAACTTTTTCGTGAAGACCTGTTACTTGGTTAAAAATTGTAGTTTTTCCGCAATTTGGATTGCCCACAAAAGCAACTTTTATAATTTTTTCTATTGCGTCAGTTCCTTTATTATAATGGCTCCTTTCTTGAAAAGTGCCAAAATAATTGTCGCTCATAGTTGTTTTTTCGTCACTTTGGAAAACTTCTATCAATTCTGTTTCCTCGTGCCGTAAAGAAATTTGGTAACCCATAATTGAATATTCAACTGGATCCATCAAGGGTGCAAATTTGATAACTAACACTTCTTTTCCAACCACAAACCCCATTTCCATAATCCTACGACGAAATGCCCCACGCCCTCTTACCTTGGTAATAATTCCTTTTTCGCCTTCTTTTAAATCACTAAGTTTCAATATTTCTAATATTTGAGTTCGATTTATTTCTTTTGCAAGAATATTGTTTATTTTGATTAATATAAATACCAACATATTGTGATATTTCACTAATATTCCAATTTCATGATTATTATTGGTTTTTGGTGGCAAAATTTGAGAAATAACAAGCAACATATTTCTAATTAACTCTATAATTCAATTAATTTGACAAATAAATGTTTTTGCATCGGAGTCATCATAAAATTTAGAATTTCTGTTAATATTTATATGTATGATAACTGTTTATTAAATATTTCTATATCAAGTAAATAGATTATATATTTTACTTTTTTAAATCCATAAAATACAATTTAATAAAAATGTGAAGATTTATTCTTGATATTTATCTATTGCCAACCATATATTTGCCAAGCTGCTATAAGCTTTATTTAGTAAAGCAAATTTTTTTTAAACAAATATTACTCTCATGAAGAAGAAATTAATGGCTATTGACGATGAAAAAAGCATCAGATTTATTTTGGAAAGCACTTTCAAATCTGATTATGATATTATCTCTTGGGACAACGGTTTGGACGCATTGAATGATTTACAATCGGGGAACTTGCCTGACTTAATAATTTGTGATATAGAAATGCCTCAAATGGATGGTTTCGAGTTTATTACGCAAGTTAGAGCAAGTGGATTTTTTGATGATATACCTCTAATAATGCTTTCCGGAAAAGAAGATTCCAAGGATAAAGTGAGATGTTTTGAAACCGGAGCCGATGATTATTTGTTAAAACCATTTAACCCAAAAGAGCTAAAAGCTAGGATATCTCGCCGTTTGAAATCAAGGGATATGTTCCTCGAAAGATTTGGTAATTAATTTATTAACAAAGTTCATAATAAAAAAAATTATGGAAAATAATAAGATTAAAATTTTATTTATTGGCGAGAATAATTCATTTGTAGAGCCATTATCTCTTGACGAAAGATTTGATATTTCGCAGAAAGCCAATGGAATTGCAACATTAAATTGGTTGGAGAGCAATAGAAATTTACATTTCGATGCAATCTTATGCAATATGTTTATGAGAGGTGTTAATGGTATTGCATTTTTTGAAGAGCTGAAGCATAAAAAATATTTACAGACAAAAACTCCTTTTATTTTAGTGAGTCGAAATTTCCGACAACCATTGAGGTTGAATTCCTATAATATTGGTATCGATGACTATTATTGTAGCCCATTGAGTGCGGATAGACTCTACAATAGAATTGCATATCTTAAAAAATATAAAGATGAATATATTTACAATCTCGACAAAGTAAAAGGTGAAAAATTAGAGGTTTATAAAACTCCATTTCTAAAAAGAACCTTTGATGTGGTTATGGCATCATTTGCTTTGCTTGTGTTGTCGCCAATATTTATTCTTACTGCGATGGCAATTTATGCCGAATCTCGAGGCAAGGTTTTTTATGCATCAAAACGAGTAGGGAAAAACTTTAAGACTTTTGATTTTTATAAGTTCCGTTCAATGTATCCTAATGCAGATCAACGTATTAAAGAAGTTGCGCATCTCAATCAATATAAAGGAATTACTGTTGAAGATAAATGCTCTTTATGCGAAAAACTTCCAGATGGTGAATATTGTTCTCCAACTTATTTGGACGACAGCGGAAAGACTGTTTGCGAAAGAATCATTAAAATGAGAAGACAAGCTGAGGTAGCATTTATGAAAATTGAAAATGACCCCAGGATTACAAAAGTTGGTAAATTTATTAGGAACACAAGTATAGATGAGTTGCCACAATTTGTAAATATTCTAAAAGGTGATATGAGTTTTGTGGGCAATAGACCATTACCAGTTAGTGAAGCCAATGCGCTGACTAAAAGCGAAAAAGGAAAAAGATTGGAACTTGGAATGCGTTTTCATTGCTCCGCTGGACTTACTGGTTTGTGGCAAGTGGAACTTCGAGGTAGAACAGGTAAAATGTCGGAAGAAGAAAGATTTGAACTCGACAAACAATATGCCTGCGAAAATTCTTTCGGTAAAGATCTAATTCTGCTTTTCAGAACCTTCTTTGTCTTTCTGAAAAATCAAAACGTTTAGTCATGAAAAAAATATTTTTATACGGATTTTTTAAACCAATATTATTAAGCATCAGTATTATAGTGATGCTTTTGCCATTTAAATTATTTTGCCAAAACGGAATATTTGCCGACTCCACATTCTATTCAAACTTCACTGATAGTCTGAAAATAGATTCAACAGCCTTGGATAGAATTTTGCCTCTTAACGCTTTAATTGATTCAGCTTATGTCAACTCAGCATTGCTCAAGAGCCAAGATAAACAAATCCTTATTCGCGAACTTTACAAAAAATCTATTAACCATGAGTGGCTGAAATACATAAATATTTTTGCTACAACAAATTATGGAGTTTATGATAATCTCGTTTCTGTACAAGACCAAAGTTTTGTAGGAAGTACTATAAATACTGGCAATTCTTTTCGATGGTCGGTAGGCATTACACTGAGCGGCGCACCGATTTATGATTTATTTAATAAACCTAATTACAATAAAATCAGAACTTTAGAAGCTGAAAAAGATATTGATTTTAAAGAAGATATGAAATTGAGATTGAAAGAAATGATTATCAATCAATATTATCAAACGAAACTTTCTTATGATATGATGATAGTTGCAAGCAAAAATGTTTATTCGAATTTTACTCAATTGGTTATGAGTGAGGATAAATTTACCGATGGCGAATTGGAAATTTATTCTTTGGCTAACGTGCGCGAAATGTATTATAAGTCAATGTTTACTTTTCTGAAAAATGAATCTGATTTTCATGCAAATTATTTGATTTTAGAATCAATTTGTGGAATTAAATTTTAACTAAAATGGATATAAAACAATTTATAAAACTTATACAGAAAAACATTTATATTTTGCTGGGAGTTCCAATCTTATTAGCTATGTTAGTTTGGTATTTTACAAGAAATGAAGCAAAGATATATTCTTCATCTACAACAATTTACACTGGTATTGCTTCAGGAATGTCATTAGTTTCTCAAGAGCCACGGAATGTAGATTTCTTTGGGGTAAAAATTGTTTTCGATAACTTTATCAACATAGTTACTTCACGCGAAACTATGGAAGAAGTTGGTATTGAGTTATTCGCTCAAAACCTCATGTCTAATGGCAAAAATGATGAGCTGATAACGGCTTCGCATTATAGAGATTTAGTTAAAAGAACGCCAAAAGCCATAAAGAATTTGATAGTACCCAATGATTTAGAAACCACCAAATTAAATATGGTGAAATATAAAAATCTTAGCGATACTAACTTCATATATAAGCTTTTAAATCTTGAAGACCAGCATTATAGCGTGAAATCGATTTCAAAAATTAAAGCTATCAGAATAGATAATTCAGACCTTATAAAAGTTGAATATTCAAATGATGACCCTGGCATTACAAAACAAACACTCGTTATTTTGACTAAAGTTTTTATGGCAAAATATCGCGATATGAACCAAGGACAAAGCTCCAGTGTAGTTAAATATTTTGAAGATCAAGTGGTTATTGCAGCGCAAACACTAAAAGAAGCTGAGGATAGATTGCTCCAATTTAATCAGCAAAACGACATCATTAATTATTATGAGCAAAGTAAATATATTGCTGCTCAAAAGGAGGAGTTGGGAGTTAAAATTCAGAATATTCGTATGGATTTGGTTTCTGCTGAAGCAGCTGTAAATGAACTTGAATCGAAACTTGGTCAAAAAGCTTTGATAAGTCTTAAAAGCAAAAATATCATAAAGTTACGTAATCAGTTATCTGACTTAACATCAAAAGATACTTATTTGAAAACCACCAATGAGGATGGAAAAAATGACAAAAAACTGGTGAAAGTGGCCAATGACATCAGAGAATTAAAGACTGATTTGCAATTGGAGATAAAAAAACTCAGCTCTATTTCTGAAACTAAGGAAGGCCTTCCAATTCGTCAAGTTTTAACTTCATGGCTCGAAAATATTGTGAAACTTGAAGAAAGCAAAGCTCAGCTAAGTATTCTTAACGAAAGAAAAATGGAATTTGAGCAAACGTACAAAAGATTTGCTCCTTTAGGCGCTACTATGAAACGCATTGAAAGAGAGATTAATGTGGCCGAACAAGCATATCTTTCGCTTCTTAATAGTTTGGGTTTGGCCAAACTAAAACAGCAAAATATTGAGATGTCATCATCTTCAGAAATTGTTGATGCTCCATTTTTTCCCATTACAGCTCAGCCATCAAAAAGAAAGATTTTGGTTGCTGCCGCTGGTATCATTGGATTCATTTTTACTCTTGCTTTAATAATTATTCTCGAATACCTCGATACTACAATTAAAAATCCTGATAGACTTAAGAAACTTACCGAGCTCGAATTGGCTGGAATTTTCCCGAAACTGGGCAATTATTCAAAGCGAATAAATTTCGATTTTGTTAAAAATAGGATGGTTGAATTGATAACGCAAAGCATCAATTATAACCTTGAAAATGTTGATCATAAAACTAAAATTGTTACTGTTTTTAGTACTCAAAATGTTGAGGGGAAGACTGTCTTGACAACTAATTTGGCTAATATGCTTGGAAGTTTTGGATTGAAGGTTTTGCAGTTAAACTATAAATCCTTTACCAACAAAGATTTTGACGAAACTGTAGATAATCCCCAGCATACTTACTTTGAATATGTAAAAAATAGCAATTTTCCAGAAGTAAAGACTATTGATGAATTGTTGGGAAATGATATAAAATCAAGTGATTATGATTTCATCTTTGTTGAATTTCCATCTATAATTTATTACCAATATCCAGTGAAACTGATGTCCGATAGCGATTTGAATCTTCTGGTAGTTCGTTCCAATAGAAATTGGACAAAGGCAGATACAAATGCATTGAATATTGTAAAATCAGCCAATAAAAAGCTACCAATTGTGGTTCTCAATGGTGTTGATTTAGATACAATTGACCTTGTTCTCGGTGAGATTCCAAAACAAAGAAGCAGAATCAGGAGGATTGTAAAAAAACTTCTTACTTTGCAACTTCGCTCCAAATACACTTTCAAATAATGAAAATAAAGAAAATGATTTTTGCCATAGTGTATGAAAGAAATACTCTTTCATTAATTGGCAATTTAACTTATGCAGTTTTTGGATTTCTGAGCTTTATTCTTTTAACGAGAGCTTTGCCACAAGAAGAATTTGGTTCCTATATTATTTATGTTACCATGGGAAGTTTTATCGACCTTTTTAGATTTGGCCTCACGCGCAATTCTATTATACGATTTCTTTCAGGAGCAAAAGGAGAGGAGCGCCTTAAGATATTAGGTTCTAATGTTTTAATAGGAATTATTCTTATTATTATTATAAGCATTTTAATCTATTTAACATTGTTTCTTTGGCATGATGAAATTGACAGAAGTAGCTTTCAATACTTCTTTTACTATTATCCAATACTTGCAATATCTAATTTGTTTTGGAATAATGCACTTTCAGTTTTGCAGTCGTGGCAGGCCTTTGGAAGAATTTTGCTTCTTAGAATGGTAAATATTGTAAGTTTTGTGTTTTTTCTAATAGCCAACGCTTACTTTTTTCATTACGGAATTGTGGTAATAATTTGGGCAAATATTGCTTCAAATGTCTTTTCTTCTATGCTAAGCCTGATAAAAAAATGGGACGGCACAAATTTTTTGAAATATGCTACCCAGAGAAATAATAAAGAGATAATTGATTATGGCAAATATGCCGCGGGCACAATGATTGGAAGCAGTCTTTTGCGATCGGCAGATACTTTTTTGATTGGTATTGCTTCAATATTTGGTTCAGTGGGTGTGGCTAAATATGCTATCCCTCTTAAACTTACCGAAGTAATAGAAATTCCTTTACGCTCATTTATGGCCACTGCTTTTCCAAAACTTTCAAAAGCAAATATCGAAAAGAATAGATCATTGTGGACAGAAATATTTTATAGTTACGGAGGGGCTATTGAGCTCATGTTCATCCCTTTCATGATAGTATTATATATTTTTGCACAGCCAATAGTTTTAATTCTCGGTGGTGATGGTTATAAAGATTCGTTAGAATTAATGACTTCAATTTTTAGAATATTTGTCATTTATGGCCTTATTTTACCATTGGATAGAATCACAGGCGTGGCGCTTGATAGCATAGGTAAACCTGATAAAAACTTATGGAAAGTCATTTTTATGGCCAGTACAAATATCATAGGCGATATGATAGCAATTTATTGGTTTCAATCGCTTTATGGCGTAGCCTTGTCAACCATATTGAATACGGTTGTAGGATTATTCATGGGCTTTTACTTTCTTAATAAATACGAAAAAATGAATTATTCTCAACTTTGGATTCAAGGTATAAAATTTTATAAACAGTTATATATCAAAGTAAAAGATAGTATAGGTAGATAATGAAAATATTTGATGAAGAAAAAGGCTCATCTATTTTGCGCAAACCTTTAGGCTTTGTAGTGCTGCTTTTTGCTGTTTTCATTTCAGCGAAAATGATTGCAAAAGGTGGTATGATGTCGGGAATGGTTTTGGTGATGCTACCGATATTAGCAATATATCTAAATCTTGTTTTTAATAATCCACGTTATGGATTGATGTCCGTTTTTGTAGTCGAATTTTTCGTTCTTGGTCTTGGCAGATACATTAGCGGAATACCAATTGGACTCGCCGTTGATGGATTATTATTTCTCACCTATTTAGCCTTAATTTTTAAGAACTTCTATCAAGGCGTTGATTGGTCAAAAGCAAAAAGTTTGCTTACTTATCTTTCTATGATATGGTTTGGATATGCAATTTTGCAGTTAGTTAATCCTGAAGCAGTAAGTCGTGCAGCATGGTTTTATGCTATGAGAGGTGTTTCTCTTTATATGGTTTTAACTGTGCCATTAGTTTTTTTACTGTGGCGTAAACCAGAAGATATAAGCAGGTTTCTTGTTATTTGGGCTGTTTTCTCAATCATAGGAACTATGAAAGGAATAGGACAAAAAATTTTTGGTGTGGACCCTTTTGAGCAAAAGTGGTTAGATGATGGTGGTGCAATAACTCATATTCTTTTTGGTAAGTTGAGAATTTTTTCTTTTTACTCCGATGCCGGTCAGTTTGGTGCTGCTCAGGGACAAGCCGGTGTTGTGTTCACTATTTTAGCACTTTCTCTTCATTCTAAAAAAGATAGAATTAAAAGAATCTTATTTATTGTTGCTGCTTTGCTTGGATTATATGGAATGTTAATTTCTGGAACAAGAGGTGCAATAGCTGTTCCTATAGCAGGTTTCTTTCTTTATCTTGTTTTAACTAAAAATATTAAGATTCTTGCGGTAGGTTCTATTTTAGGCATTTTAATTTTTGTAATCTTGAAATTTACTATGGTAGGCAATACAAACGCTGATATCAGGAGACTTCGTTCAGCCTTTGACCCAAATGACGCTTCTCTACAAGTTCGGTTAAATAACCAGAAAAAGCTTAGCACTTATCTTGCATCCCGCCCTTTTGGAGGTGGCATCGGATCTTCTGGAGCTTGGGGTCAGAGATTCTCACCAAATGCTTTCCTGTCGAATGTGGCTACTGATAGTTGGTATGTGGTTATTTGGGCTGAACAAGGAATTATTGGTTTGTATTTGCATTTAACTATTCTTTTTATCATCATTGGTCGAGCGTCGTACTTGATAATGTTTAAACTAAGAAATCCTGTTTTACTTGGGCAAATGCGAGCCATGGCAAGTGGAATTTTAGGAATTATGGGAGCTGCTTATGGTAATGCGGTGCTTGGGCAAATGCCTACAGGTATTATTTTATACATTTGTATGGTTTTCCTTTTTATGTCGCCACAGTTCGATAAAATTTTAGAAGAAAGGAATGCTGAAAATGCGAAACTTCTAAAATAAAAAAAATCGCAAAACACATTGTTTTGCGATTTTTCAATATTATTTATTGCTTTTTTATTTTTTCTTCTCAGCAGCAAGCCTTGCTTCGTCTTTCTTCTTCAAAGTTTCATAAGCAATTGGACTTGCAACGAATACCGAGGAATAAGTTCCAACTGTAATACCAACCAATAATGCAAATGTAAATCCTCTGATAACTTCTCCTCCAAAAATGAAGATTGCTAATAACACAATTAATGTAGTTCCAGAAGTATTTATGGTTCTTCTTAATGTATGCGAAATTGCATTGTTCATATTATCAAATAGAGTTCGTTTTGGATAAAGTCCAACATACTCACGGATTCTATCTAAAATAATTACGGTATCATTGATAGAGTAACCAATTATCGTCAAAATTGCTGCAATAAATGCTTGGTCAACTTCCATATCAAATGGGAATATTCCAGAGAAAATGGCATACATAGAAACAACTAATAATGAATCATGAACTAATGCCACCAAGCCTCCTAATCCATACTGCCATTTGCGGAATCTTAATGCTATATAAATAAATATTGCGAGAAATGCAAAGAAAATTGCTAAATATGATTCCCAAATTAAGTCATCGCTAATTGTTGGATCTACCTTTTCGGAACTTAATTTTCCTCTATCTTTATTATCTTCAGAAGAGAAAAACTCTTCTTCTTTGATAGGAGTTTTGTAAAATCCTTTAGTACCCAAATAGATTTTAGAATCAACAATAGAGTCTATTTCTTTACTTTTTTCATTAATAAGATATCGAGTAGTAATTTTTACTTGAGATGTAGGTCCAAAAGTAGTAACCTCTGGTGTCATTGAGGTTCCATTAGCCGAGATAAGTTGTTTTGAAAGCTCTTTAGCAACTTCTGTTGTGTTCACTTCAGAATCGAAACGAACAACATAAGTACGACCACCAGCAAAATCAACACCTTGAGTTAGCCCTTTTGTAAATAAAAATCCTAATCCAATAATAATGATTGTACCAGAAAAAATGTAAGCTTTCTTTCTCCAGCCGATAGGATTAAATTGAATATTTTGCATAAATCTCTTGGTGATTTTGGTTTCGAAGCTGATATTTCTATTTCTATCTAAATACCATCCAAATATTAATCTGGAGATAAATATGGCAGAGAATAATGAAGTTATGATTCCAATTACTAAAGTAGTAGCGAAACCTTGAACAGGCCCTGAACCAAAAATATAAAGTACAATACCAGTAAGAATTGTAGTAACGTTTCCGTCGATAATAGCTGAATAGGCGTTTTTATAACCATCACTTATGGCGAGCTTTATTCCTTTTCCAGCTCTCATTTCTTCTCTGATACGCTCGTAAATAATTACGTTGGCATCTACAGCCATTCCAAGAGTAAGCACTATACCAGCTATTCCGGGCAAAGTTAATACAGCTTGTAAGGAGGCAAGCACTCCAAAAAGGAAAAATATATTTGCAATCAAAGAAACATCTGCAATAAGACCAGCGCTGTTATAGAAAAACCACATATAAAGCAATACTAAAATAAAAGCTCCAATAAATGAAATCATTCCAGCATTGATTGCCTCTTTACCAAGAGATGGCCCAACAACTGCTTCTTCGATAATTCTTGCAGGAACAGGTAATTTACCAGATTTCAATACGTTAGCAAGATCTTCTCCTTCTTTGATAGTAAAATTTCCAGAAATTTGCGAATTACCACCAGAAATTTCTTGTTGCACATTTGGTGCAGAATAAACGTATCCATCGAGTACTATTGCAATGGCTTTATCAACATTATCACGTGTTAAATTTTTCCATACTAAAGCTCCTTGACTATTCATCGACATTCTGATTTCTACACGTCCAGTTTGGTCATAATCATAACGAGCATCAGTAAGAACTTCTCCATCGAGAGGTGGTTGACCATCGCGACGTGAAACTTTTATTGCATAGAGTTCAATTACTTGGGCTTTTTCTACATAATCTGGTGGTTTAATTCCCCAAAGGAGTTTCATGTTTCGAGGAAACAACATTTTAACTTGTGGCAGATTGAACATGGCATTTACTCTGGCAGTATCTCTAACTGCTGCAACCCCAACAACAGCACCATTTCCTGGGTACCATTTTCCACTTTCTTGTTTAAAATTAGGACGGAAATATTTGAATAATCGCTCACCACCTTTATCATCCTTATTAAGTGTATCGTTTTTAGCTAATGCTGCTTTACCTTTTGTTGTGTCATTAGCTGCGGCAAGAAGTGTATTGCCATCTTTAGGAGCTTTAACAGTATCACCTTCCAAGCTAATTTTGCTGCTGTTTATAGTATCAGTACTGGCAGTATCGATAGCTTTTTTGCCAATATTATCAAAATATTTTTTTGTAAGCTCATCAGCTTTGGAAACATTATTAAAGATAGCTTCTTCATTGAAACTATAAGTTTCCCAAAATTCCAAGCGAGCTGTTGATTGCATAATTTTTCGAACACGTTTCGGGTCTTTCACGCCAGGCAATTCTACCAAAATACGGCCTGCAGTTTGAAGTTTTTGGATACGCGGTTGAGCTACGCCAAACTGGTCGATACGTTTGCTCAGAATATCATAAGTATTGCCAACAGCAGCATCTGCTTGGGCTTTTAATACTTTTATTACATCAGCGTCAGTTGCATCTGGCAGGATTTTATCTTTTAATTCTTGAGTGCGGAAAAATGTTCGTAATGGTGTGCCAGGATTTTCCTTTTTGAAAACTTCATAAAATATTGTTATGAAATCCGATTGTGAATTTTTTTGTTCCTTTATAGCATCTGCAATGGCTTTCTTAAAAATTGGATTTGTATTGTTGGAACCAGCCATAGCATTTACAACATCTTGAATCTCAACTTCAAGAACAACGTTCATCCCACCTTTTAAGTCGAGGCCTAAATTGATTTCACGCTCTTTGCATTCGCGATATGTGTAGTCAATAATTCCTAAATTGTAAACAACTTCATTGGAAATTGAATCCAAATAATATAATTCGGCCTCTTTAGATAAAGAATCCATATAGAATTCTTCCGAATGGCCAAAAGTTTTAGATAAATCTTTTGCTTTATTTACAAATCTTTCGCTCTGCGAATATTCGCGCGCTTTGCCTTCAGTTCTTGAAGTGAAGTAAGAAAATGATAGTTGATAGACTGAAACCAGGGCAAATAATATTGCTAAAAGTTTGATTGCACCTTTGTTTTGCATAGGTATAATTGTTTAATAAAAAATTTGTTAGCTCTTAAAAAAATAAGGCTGCAAAGATAGAAAACATATTTAATTACACAAACTGAATTGCTAAAGATTTTTTGCTTATAAAAACCTTGATATACAAAGTAATAAGTCAGTTATTAGATTTTAAAATCTGTCTTATGTTGAATAATACATTTTTTGTATGCTCTTATGCATTGTATTTTATTTGTTTGAAGCAACTATATTTTTTTTACGGGTGTCTGCAATTTGTGCAACTTTGCTGAGCATTAAACCAATCATTTATGAAAACTTTTTATGTAACATTTATAATAGCATTTAATTTAATGCTGCCAAAACTTGGCTCTTCTCAAATTTCTTATGATTTTGGCTTCCAGAGAAATGATTCTATTATAGTTCTCGATAGTCTTGGAAATAACATGAAATTCCCTTGGGTAGGAGGATTAAACGCCGTTCAATTTCAAGAAATTGATATGAATTTAGATGGAATTAAAGACCTTTTGGTTTTCGATGTGCATGGCGACAAAAAATATACTTTTATTAATGATGGCGTTGCTAATCAAGTAAGTTATAGATATGAGCCAAAATATGAAAAACTTTTCCCAAAATTAATAAGTTGGGTTCAACTTGTTGACTATAATGGTGATGGAAAAAATGATATTTTTACTTATTTCCCTGGCGGCATTAAAGTCTATAAAAATATTTCAGAGTCTTCTACGGGTCTTAAATTTCAGCTAATTACCAATATGATTAACTATATTGCACCTAATGGAATGGGTATTAATATCTTCGTTTCATCCGTTGATTATCCAGCAATTTCAGATATTGATAATGATGGAGATTTGGATATTCTTACTTTTCATATTTTAGGAACTTTCGTGGTGTATTACAAAAATATGTCGATGGAAATTTATGGCGATCGTAATCATTTGGAATTTAAAGAAAAAGATAAATGTTGGGGAAAATTTGCTGAGAGCTCAGATAATAATATTGATATATTAAATGTTTTCTGCAATTATAAGTCAAATGATATTGATTCTTCAAAAACGCCAAAGCACACTGGCTCAACACTTCTTGCTCTCGATATTGATTCAGATACCGTGAAAGATTTGCTTCTTGGCGATGTTGATTATTTTACTATCAATCTTTTAAAAAATGGAGGAACCCTTGATTCAGCATACATTACAAGCAAAGATACTAATTTTCCTTCTTATGATACTGCAATCAATATTGTAACTTTTCCTGTAATGAACTTTGTGGATGTGAACAATGATGGAGTTAAAGATTTGACTGTTTCACCTTTTGATCCTTCATATTATAAAGCAAATGCAATCAATAGTGTTTGGTATTATAAGAATAATGGAACAAATTCTTCTCCAGTTTTTCATCTTAAACAGAAGAATTTTTTTCAAGACCAAATGATAGATAATGGCGATAATGCTATGCCCGAAGTAGTCGATGTAAATGGTGACGGGCTTATGGATATAATCATGACAAATTACGGAATTGTAGATTCTGCTTATTTAGATTCTTCTTGGTTTTTTCTTATTACTCACAAAATTTCGACTTTTACTTATTACAAAAATATTGGCACTACAAACGTTCCTAAATTTCAATTTATGGATGGTAATTGGAAACATTTTAGCGCATTAAATCTTTTGGCAGCTAAAGCAACTTTTGGCGATTTGGACAATGATGGCGATACCGATATGATTGTTGGTAGTAGTGATGGCAAGCTAATTTATTTTGAAAATACTGCTAATGCAGGCAACAGCATTTCTTTTGCTACGCCAGTTTACAATTATAAAAATATTGATGTGGGAGAATTTTCAGCACCAAAACTTTTTGATATAGATGGCGATAGCTTGCTGGACTTGACAATAGGAACAAAACACGGCTGGCTTTCATATTATAAAAATGTAGGCTCTAAAACTGTACCTCAGTTTAATCTAATAACAGATAGCATGGGCAATGCACACACTGTTGATTATTGGAATTCTTATGAAGGTTATGCTGTTCCCGAAATTTATAAAGACGACTCCAATAATTTAGTCATGATGGTAGGTTCTGCCTCTGGCAAAGTATTCTATTACCGTGATATTTTGAATAATATTACAGGCAACTTTGGTATAGATACCAATTTGGTTTACTATGGGGATAGCGATACTCTACATTCAGTTGCATATTTTATTAACTCTGGTGAGCTTATGGAAATAATTAATAGTGGAATGCGCTCTGCACCTGCGGTTTATGATTTTAATAACGATGGTTTAAAAGATATGATTGTTGGAACATTTTCTGGAGGACTAAACTTTTATAATGGCAGAACTCCTGCCGGAGTTGGCTTTCCAAAAGGTATAACACCAAAATCTTTCGTAAGAATTTATCCAAATCCAACTAAAGATTTTATGTTTTTTGAAATTGAAAATTCAAATTTTATTAAAGAAATAAATATAAAAGTTTATTCTATTACTGGCGATTTATTGGCTTCACAGACTTTCCAAAATACTTTGCAAGGCAAATTAAATCTAAGTAATCTGAAAAAAGGAATTTACTTTTTAAATCTTAAAACAACCGATAATTCTGGAAGAATTGAATATGGCATGAGGAAGTTCATAATCTTGTAATACCTTAGTTTAAATCATTTTTAAGTATAAAAAAATGTTCAGATAAAAATAATTGCTTTGGCTAAATTATTTTTTTAAATGGCAGATAGAAAATAAATTATAATCTGTAAGCAGCTCCGACTCTAATGGAGAAGGTTGTAATAATCTGTGAAAAATGATAATATTTGAATGAAGGCTCAGAATAATAATAATCTGAACTTAGCAAAAGCGAAATGTGCTTATTTAAATTGTAGCGAAGATTAGCACCAACACCATAAGATACGGCTGAAGCTTCTTCTGCTCCATCTCTTAAATCTGGAACAGTGCTTAGAGAATATCCAATCATTGGTTTTACGGCTAAAGTAAGCTTGTTAATAATCTTTAAAGAAAACAAAGGTCCAATCATTAAACTGCCATATCTCCATGGATTAATGCTGTCTATTCTAATTGGATTTTCTGCTACAAAAACTGTTGCAGAAACTCCAATGTGCTTTGAAAATAAGTAGCCGAATTCTATGCCATTTAATTGATAACCTAAATTGGCCATGCCATTGGTTTGAAAGCTAAAATAACCAGTAGGTATTGAAGCCCCGAAAGTAATACCAATAAATCCACTTCCTTTTTTGGTTATATTTGTTTTACTTACTGTAGATGGTAATTTTTCTTTGCCAAATTTTTCTATTTCATTCATCCTATACTCAAAAATTACACCTTCTGAATTTTCAATTTTTATAGATTTATTTGGAATCTCCTCAATTATTACTCCTTTTATTATTTCACCACTCTTTAAATATACAACCTCTTGATAGTTGCTTTGCCCAAAGCCCACCACACTTATCATTATTGATATAACTAATATTAAATATTTTTTCATTGTTACGATTATTTTAATAATTCTATTTAACCTCTTACAAAGCAAGTATAAAAAGGGATAAAAGTACAAATTATTTTTACATTGTATCTTAATTTGATGCATTATTTCAAAAATATAATAAGCTTAAAGTAAAAAAAGCCTCAGGATTACTGAAGCTTTTTTTTATTATTAATCCATTGAAAGGCTTAACAATTATTACTTATTTGCAGCTAACCAGTCGATAGAAGCTTGTAATAATTGCAATGCATAAGTTTTATTATGTATGTCTTTAGATAGTTCGCTTTTGATGTAGCCATAATTATATGTAGCACCTAATTCGCCATATTTCCAAGGACGACCTATACGCTTTGTATAATAAGCATCAACATTATATGTAAGCATGCTTCCGTAGATTACCAAACCTATAGTTGGGCTTACAGTATTGAATTTGCTGGCCTTAGCAAATTTATCACCAGGAGTTTGAGTTTTTGGATACAATTTACCATTGAAGTTATGTGTAGTTTCAGCAGAATAAGAAACGACTCCACTCGAATTGGTGGTCTTTTTCATAACTTTTCTAAGAAAAAGAGCTTCACTAAGTTCAACAAGTTTAGCATCAATTGCAGTTTGAATAGGAGTTAATTTATCACTTCCGTGACAAGAAGTACAAGCATTCTTATTAACTACCAAACTATGACCACCTTTACCTGCTGTTGCATCAAATGTATTCATGTGGCAATCAACACAAGCATTAGTAGAATGTTGCCAAGTTCTGGTATAAGTTACACCAGCATACTCATATCCATTGATTCCAGCAAACAAATTCGATTGGTTGCCATCATGTACAGAAAAGCTTCTTCCTTCACGATATTGAACTGTGTCAGAGCTTGATACATTAGTAAAAGGAAAAAAGGAAGATTAGAGAAAGCAGTATTTAAGACTTTAGGAAAAACTGTTGTATTGGAATAAACCAACTTAGTTGAGTCACGAATTTGGTGACAAGTAACACATAAGTTATTTTTTTGTTCCGGAATCCGTGCTTACTAAATTTTTATTATAATTCAAGTAAACTGGAGAATTAACTCTTAAGATTTGAGAAGCAGTGTCACCAGAAAAGTCAAAACCTTTGTGCTGATGGCAATTTGTGCAATTAATTCTCAAGGCACTTGGCATGTCATTGCTAACATAAAATTTACCATTAGCTACAATTTGCTGAAATCCATCACTTGTGTGACATCTTGCACTGAATTTTGTGTTTCTCAATGAAGAAGTGCCTAAGTAATGTTTTTACAAATGATGCTCGTTAACTTTTGCATCAAAATTAGCAATAGTGTGGCAGGTAATACAAGCGGAGTTCGCATTCTTACCATTCTTACCATCTATACCATTCAAACCATTAATCCCATTAACCCCTGTTGGACCAGCTAGTCAATCTTTAACACATGATGTTAAAGCGAAAAAAATAGCAACAATCATGATTGCACTCGAAAGAAAATTTTTGTAATTTTTCATGCCATTTAGAAGTTTAATTAATAAATATTAATCACCAAATAATAGCGATTTGTTAACGGGCTTAATGTTATAGCATCGATTTTTTTTTAAAACTTAATTGGTAATAATAAAACATTTTGTTAAATAAATATTTTATAAGTTATATATAAAACAATTATTTATATATTTGCAGACTCAATATTAATGAAAATGCAACTTAAAAAGTCAAATAGAAGATTCAAAAAGTTCTGCTTATAAGCGCTTGGATTACAATTATTTGATTATAATTTAAGCTCGAAATATTCGAGTTTTTTTTTAATTTAAAATTATGATAGTTAGAAAGTTTGGTGGCACATCTGTAGGTAGTCCTGATAGGATGAAACAAGTAGCTGAAATTATAAATGATGGTCAAAAACAGATGGTAGTTTTGTCGGCTATCAGTGGCATTACCAATAAATTGGTGAATATTTCCAATATGTTGTACAACAAAGAATATGAAATTGCAAGGTCAGAAATTGCTCGAATGGAATTGTTTTATCTTGATTTTGCCAACACGCTACTGGCGAATATTGAAATTCGTGATGAAGCTTATAAAGTAATTGAAATCAGAAAAAATTATTTATTATCTTTCATTGAAAAAATGTATAACATATTGCAAGAGAAGGCTTTGTTATCTGATGGTGAAATTGTTTCTACGGCATTTTTCGATTTATATTTGCAAGAAAAGAATTTAAAAAGCAAACAAATTTCAGCATTATCTTTTATGCGGATAGACAAGAATTTGGAACCTGATGAATTTTATATTTTGGAGAATCTTAAACGTGAAATTCAGAATTATCCACAAGATAAAATTTTCATCACACAAGGTTACATTTGCCGCAATGCCTTTGGCGAGATTGACAACCTAAAACGCGGAGGAAGTGATTATTCTGCAACATTAATTGGAGCTGCAATAAAATCCGAGCGAGTAGAAATTTGGACTGATATTGACGGAATTCATAATAATGACCCACGATTTGTGAAGGATACTAAATCCATTAATAATTTATCTTTTGAAGAGGCAGCAGAACTTGCTTATTTTGGCGCCAAAATTCTTCATCCTGCAGCTTTACTTCCAGCAAAGAAAAATGATATTAAAGTATTGCTAAAGAATACATTAGAAATTAAAGCAAAAGGCACATTAATTTCTAATATCCATAATATTGAAGGTATAAAAGCTGTGGCTGCTAAAGATGGAATCACAATGATTCGTATTCATTCTGGGAGGATGCTCAATGCTTATGGTTTTCTGCGAAAAGTTTTCGAGGTTTTTGAAATTTATAAAACTCCAATTGATATGATTTCTACTTCAGAAGTTTCAATTGCTGTAACTATCGATGACAATAAATTTCTTAAAGAAATTGTAAAAGATCTTAGGCGTTTTTGTGAAGTTGATATAGAGAAAGGTCAAACAATTATTGCCATTGTGGGTTTGATGCGCAAAAACAAAAAAGGTTATGCTGCTAAAGTTTTCGACAGTCTTAATAATATTGCTGTAAAAATGATTTCTTATGGAGCTTCCGATCATAACATATCGCTTTTGATTGACGGCAAAAAAAAGATAGAAGCTCTGCAAGTATTGCAGTCGAGTATTTTATCCAAAAACAATTTGTAAAATGGAATTGCAAACTATAAAACAGCATTTAACTCCCTTCTATTTATATGATACGGAATTGCTAAAAAAAACACTGAGCATTGCCAAAAAAGAAGCTGATCATTATAAATATATTGTGCATTATGCCATGAAAGCAAATAGCAATGATAGAATTATGGAGCTAATTCATTCTATGGGATTTGGTATTGACAGCGTAAGTGGAAATGAAATTAAAAGGGCATTGCAAATTGGATTTAAGGCAAGTGATATAACTTTTGCAGGAGTTGGCAAAACTGATGATGAGATTAAATTAGGAATTGAAAAAGAGGTTTTTAGCTTTAATGTGGAATCAATACCAGAACTTGAAATTATCAATACAATGGCAATTCGTCTTGGCAAAATTGCCAGTATTGCCCTGAGAATAAATCCTAATATAGATGCCAATACTCACTCATATATCACTACTGGCACTGAAGAAAATAAATTTGGAATAAATATATGGGAGATGGATGAGATTTTCGAGCTTCTACCAAAGTTCATTGGAGTGAAACTTATTGGATTGCATTTTCATATTGGCTCTCAAATCACAGATATGAATGTGTTTAAAAATCTTTGTCTTAGGGTTAATCAAATTCAAGAAATTTTCATTGCCAATCAAATTATTGTCGAAAATATTAATGTTGGTGGTGGATTAGGGATAAATTATCATGAACCTGATTTGGAACCAATAGCCGATTTTAAATCCTATTTCGCTGTCTTCAAAAGATTTTTGGACTTAAGACCTAATCAAAAATTGCATTTTGAACTTGGTCGTTCGCTCGTAGCGCCATGTGGAAATTTAATTTCCAAAGTTTTATATATCAAAAAAGGTGCGGCAAAGCAATTTGCTATAATAGATGCATCAATGACAGATTTGCTGAGACCTGCTTTATATCAATCATTTCATTATATTAATGCTCTTTATAATGTATCTGCAAAAACCGAAAAGTATGATGTGGTAGGTCCAGTATGTGAATCAACAGATATTTTTCGCAAGGCTGTTGACTTACCTAAGTTGCAAAGAGGTGATTATATTGCTATTAGATCGGTGGGTGCTTATGGTCAAGTTATGAGTTCCAATTATAATCTGAGAGATAAAGCTGGGGAAATTTATGTGGATTGAAATATAGAAATGGTTGCGTGGGAAAAGAAAAAAACCCTGCCAAGGTATTTTTTGGCAGGGGTTTTTTTGTTTTCTATTCTATTACTTTGAAACAGTAACCTCCTACGTCTAAATATTTAGATTCTTTTTTTGTAATATAAACAGCATAATATGGGTTTTTTGATTCATTAATCAGTTCAATATTATTATCACCTCTATTATTCATATTAATAATAGCACCGTCTATAACATTTTTACATTTGCCTTCAAATAGTTGTTTTCCACCTCTATAGTATATTTCTGAACCTTGAAAAAGCACATAATTTCCTTTTTCTTTTGCAACAAGCTTAAACTTATAAGTATATTGGTTGTTTTGATAAGTATATTGGCCATCTAAAGTGCTATTTCCATCTGAATAATATTGAGCAGAAATATTAACATTATTCTCTTTTATAAACGAAAATCTATCAATATCAGCAAAATCAATAATAGAAGTATCCATATAGTAAATAACAGTTCCCAAATAAAACTTAAAATCTACCAAATTATAACTGTTACCGGTTTTTCTTTCGAAGACAGGATTAGTAAAAGTGGATGAAATAGTAATCGTATCTCCAGTATGAAAAGTTTTTTGGGCTGGGGAGAGCGTAAAAGGCAGCACAAATTCATAATTTCCACCTGCTATCTTGCATTCTTTTTTTATGCAAGAAAAATTAATAGATAAAAACGCAGTCAGAATTAATAATGTAAATATTTTTAACACTTTCATAATCATCATTTTAGTATGAGTTAAACAGTAAGTTAACATCGCTTTGGGTGTTTGATGTGTTAGCAAGATAGAAGGTAATCAAATTCAGTCTGAAATTATTAATATTAGTTGCTCCCGGCGTAAGACAATTGAACATTTGCTGGTTAGTAAAACCTGAGACATCATCAATTACATTCGTTGAATTATTGTCGAAAACATCAGTTGAAGTAGGCTCACTGCCACCGTCAATTAAATCGTGATACAGCCCAATTGGGATGTGGTTTTGTTCTTCATTCCAAGTTCTTTCCAAGTGTTCAATATATCTGATATTGCCAATAAAAGATGTATTAGTAGCAAGTGGGTAAGTCATATCAGCAAAGGTCAATCCCACATGCTCTGCCCATGATTCGTAGATAGCTATTAGCCCAGCATTAGATACTGTTGGGTCACCATGTGAATCACCAGTTGTCATAAATGCATTAATTTCTGCTTCAACCAAATTTTTAAATAAAGAAAATCCTGCTTTATAATAATGTGAGACATATGCAAACTCGTGATAAACTGTTTCTTTTATTACATCTGAATTTGCATGATTAATCCCAATACAAACATCAGGAAGATATATTATTGCTACTGCTCCTGCTGTCACTCCAATACTTATTGCAATAGGATTTGACCATTGATATAATCCAAATGTTATACTTGCTGCTGCTTGAGCAGCTAAGTAATATTGAACTCCCATCAAAGTATATCCTGCACCAAAATTACGACCAATTAGAATGTCAACACTGGGTTGAATTGTTGAGATTCCTTCTTGAAAAGCATAAGTATTGTATTCATATAATGCATTATTTACAGTAGCTGCGCCCCAACAGAGATGAGCCCAAGAACCTTGCACTGTCCACATATTATAATTTATGATGATATTATTAAAAACAGGTCCATGAACTGTTCCAACGCTATTTTTAATAGTTAAAAGTGTCTTATATGCATTAAAAATTCCATTAGGCATGCCTCTGATTCTGCCCAAATTGTTTTTAAACTTTACCCAAATATAGGCTTTGCCATAAAATTTACTATCAATTTTCCAACAGCCATTATTATCAGTTGGAGTCGTTTTAAATGTTAACCATCCATCATATAATATTACATTTACTTGTCGTACAGGAAGAAATGTGTTTGGGTCTCCATGGGTAGAAAGTTGAGTGTCTTCGACTCGTATGCGACCTGCTGGTTTTCTTTCGCTGGGATAATGTGAGCAAGCTGTTGGGTTTGTGGGCGGGGTACAATCGCAATATGCTTCGGCAATCACATGGTTTCGCCCATTAACATTGGCAATAATTTCGCGATATTTAATTACACATGGTGGATCGCAATCTAAATCGCCGTTTGTAATTATGTAATCTCTATTTATATCGCCTAATTCATCGTAACTAAAACCTGATAATTTATTAATTTCATTGGTATTTCCAGTTAATAAGTAAGATTCTCCAATCAACAGTGGATTTGAGTCGTCCAGATAAAGATTTTCTATTAGCTGATGATTTACATTTGGGAACTCGTAATCTACTGGAACTACTGCATAATAAACTGGCAACTCTTCGCCAACAGGTTCTTGATAATAGTCACCCATTTCCATTACTTCATATAACAAATCAAAGTCTGAAAGTTCGAGATTTGATTCCTCAAGCAATTTTATATCTTCTAAACTATTGGGAATAAATTTTACATATAAATCTGTTGTAGTAAGATTTCTTGCACTACTGTCGTACAAACTTCTATAAGCTGCCGACATTGCAGCAGTGCTATATGGGTTAGCTCTTTTGACTCCTAAAACAGTTTTTTTCATTTCACCATCATTTGATTTGCTTTTGTTTCTATCGCTAATATCGAAAGTTTGTGTTTTATCAGAGTAGGTTATAACTTTTTGGGGTATTGCTTGTGCATCTTTCTTGCATGAAACATAAGTGATAAGGCTTAATAATAGGGTAGATAAAACAATGATTCCTACAAGCCTAAAACGGAATTTGTGTTCTGTGTTCTGTGTTCTGTGTTTTGTGTTCTGTGTTTTGTGTTCTGTGTTCTGTGTTCTGTGTTCTGTGTTCTGTGTTCTGTGTTCTGTGTTTTGTGTTCTGTGTTCTGTGTTCTGTGTTCTGTGTTCTGTGTTCTGTGTTCTGTGTTCTGTGTTCTGTGTTCTGTGTTCTTTTACATAGTATTAATTTTAAATGATTTAGCCGCAAATATACAGTTTATTTTTTAGATTCGACAATTTATTTAAGATTAAGTTTTTCCCGAAAAATCAGAGCTAATTAAAACTCACAAAAAAACCTCCCAAATATTTGAGAGGTTATTTTTTGTATATTTTTATTGTTTTAAAAGCAATCGTAAGTATATATTGAATAACTTGTGTAGCTATTATCGAATACTGTGGAAGTACTTTTAGTAGGATAATTATTTGTATTATATTCATAAATGTAATTGGTGGATTGGTCTTGTTGAACTGTTCCACTTGCATCTTTCATTGTTTCTTTAGTGTAATTATTCTTCGACATAAACGAAGCATCACCAGTAAAAATCAAACCTTCTATGCCAATTCCATTCATAGG
>Ga0210044_10002301_pt1 | contig 28592 bp, 18 predicted proteins | sample CryGey13umfilter_2_FD_183959 | JGI IMG/M metagenome (GOLD analysis project Ga0210044, IMG submission 183959) | Groundwater microbial communities from aquifer in Utah, USA - Crystal Geyser 4/9/14 3 um filter (SPAdes) (version 2) | ecosystem: Environmental > Aquatic > Deep subsurface >... | reverse complement strand
GGGACATGCGCTCCGTCAGCGGGTGGCAGACCACGGGGCAGATCACGGGGGCTCACAGCGCCACCGGCGACGGCTATGGCGTGTGGGCCATGGGCGGGCAGTCTGGCGCGCCCAGCTGGCGCTACTGGGTCGAGCTGGAGTCCTTCTCCCGGGACTTCGAGATCAACGACGTCGGGTATCAGTGGCGGGCCGACATGGTGCGCCTGCGGCCATACGTCATGCGCTATCTGTCCCGGCCCTGGCGCATGCTGCGCGACGGCTACGTCACGGTGTGGGGCCAGTATGCCTTCAACCACGACCGGCCCGAGATCGCCTTCGACCGGCGGGTCCAGCTGGACAGCTACGGCAAGCTGCACAACCTGTGGGGCGTGTGGGCCATCGTCGGCCACCGGCTGGTCACCCGCGACGACCGCGAGACCCGGGGCGGTCCGGTCTATCCCCGACCGTGGGAGGTGTACAGCTGGATCGGCGGTGAGAGCGACACCTCCAGACGCCTGGTGCTGGACGCCACCTTCTTCTTCAGCCGTGAGCGCGAGGCGCTGACGCTGCAGGTGGACGGCAACGTGCGGCTGGCGGCATGGGACCGGCTCAACCTTGCGCTGTACTGGCGCTGGCGCCGGGTGCGCGGCCTGCCGCGCTGGATCGAGACCCGCGAGCAGCCACAGGGGGACCACTACCTGTTCGGCGACATGCACCACGACGAGCTGGAGCTGCGGCTCGGGGGTGTGCTGGGGCTGCACCGACGGTTCACGGTGCAGCTGTTCGGGCAGTTGTTGCACAGCGTGGGGACGCACGACGACTTCCGGGAGCTGTATGTGCTGGACGACGGCGGCACGACCCTGGGCCCGACCACGCTCGTCGCCGACGGAGACTTCTCGAACCTGACGCTGATCCTCAACGCCATCCTGCGCCTGGATCTGGGCGGTGGGGCCGCGGCGTACCTGGTGTACAAGATGGAGGGGGCGCTGGAGCGCGACGGGCCAGTGGTCGCGGGGCTGGACCTTGCGGGATCCATCGTCGACCTGTGGGACCGGCACCAGACGCACCTGTTGCTGCTCAAGCTGAGCTACGGCTGGAACCTGTGAGGTGCGGCTTCGGCCGCTATGCAGGCTAGCGGCTCCGCGCGCAGCGGAAGCCCGTCAGGTAGCTGTGCGTGTGGGGTAGGCCGCAGGTGCGGTAGGCCGCGCGCAGCTGCCGGACGAAGCTGAGCCAGGCGCCGCCCTTGAGCACGTTGCCGTCGGCGCTCGCCGGTGGTGCCGGGTCGACCACCGGGCCGTTGCCCAGGTCCTTGTGGCATGCGTCGTGGGTCCACTCCAGGGTGTTGCCCGCCATGTCGAACAGGCCCCAGCCGTTGGGCGCCTTGGACGCCACGGCGTGGATCGTCTGTGAGGCGTTCAGATCGTACCAGCCGATGGCGCTGGCCTTGGCGTCGGTTCCGGTGCACGAGCTGTTGTCGCCGTTGTAGTAGGCCGAGGTCGTCTTCGCCCGGTAGGCGTACTCCCACTCGGCCTCGGTGGGGAGCCGGTAGCCGTCGCAGGCGTAGGGGTTGGGCGCTGGAGTGCAGACCGCCCCGGCCTGGCTGCCCGAGCAGCTGTAGCAGGCCGGGAGGCCGTTCTTGGTCGACAGCGCGTTGCAGTAGGCCGCCGCCTCGTGCCAGCGCACGTGCTCCACCGGGCAGTTCGCGCCGCAGCCGGTGAAGGAGGAGGGGTTGTAGCCCATCAGCGACTGGTACTGTCCCTGCGTCACCTCGGTGGCCGAGATCTCGAAGTCGCGGGTCAGGGTCACCACGTGCTGGGTCTCCGCCGTGTCGCTCCAGTTGCGGCAGGATTCCCAGGCCGGCGAACCCATGGTGAAGGTGCCGCCCGGGACGAGACACCAGCCGCTGGTGCAGTGCGCGGTGATCGGCAGGGGCGGGCGGTTGGGATCGATCCACGTGTCGGCCGCCGGGCGGTCGTGATCCGTGTCGGTGGGCCAGGTGACGTCGACGTGGCTGTCGTGTCCTGAGTCGTCCGGGGAGTATGGCGTGGGAGGCGTGAACAGCGCCTCCCGGGCCCCGCATCCATGCGACAGCAGCAGCGCCAGGAACACGGCAACACGTGATCTTGCGCAGTTATGTTCCATGATCCACCCCATGAGCTTCAGTCAGGACCTGAGTGTCCGGTTTGACGAACGACGGCTCACGGTGTAGCGCTATGGAGCATGTATTGTCCTTTCTGTGGCACATCCGTGGAGCAGCTGTCCGCGACCTGCCCGGCTTGCAGGGCAGACCTCGAGGCGGTGGACATGGAGCAGGCCACACGTCCATTTCTGCCCGGCTACGACACACTCCCCGCTCCCAGGCCGAAGCTGGAGCCGGCGGAGCCAGCGCGCCGTCCACTCCAGGAGGTGCTGACCTTCTCCGAGCTCGAGCTGGGCGACGCCGCCAACACGAAGGAGGACGAGGGGCTGAAGAAGGTCGACACCGGGGCCACGCCGCTGGAGACCGAAGCCTTCGTCGTGGTCTCCGGGCCACGCGTGACCGAGGTGGTGGCGCGGCTGCCCATGGCCGCCGCCGGTGCGGTGACATCCAGCGCGCTCCGCGCCGAGACCCCCGAGGCGCCGGTGTCCTTCGGGCTGGCGCTGCTCTCGCTGGTGTGCGCCCTGAGCTGGCTGGCGCTGGGAGCGTTGGTGGCGGGCGAGCGCATCGGGATCGGCCTGCTGCGGCCACTCTTGAGCCTGGCCCGTCGGGTCCCGCTGTCCCTCGACCTGTGGATCATCGGGCCCCTGACGTTGACGCTGCTGGTGCTGCTGGTCGCGGCTGGATCCTGGGCTCGACGGCTGTCCATCCGGCCCCGGGATGCGTTGCCACGGGTGGTGCTGTGGTTTGCGCTGGCCGGCCTCCCCGGACTCGGGATCGTGGGAGGGTTTTTGGGGCTCGCGCGGCTATCCCGCCTGTGGCCGCTGGCCGCGGCGCTGCTGGCCTTCACCGTCAGCTGGCAGACGATGCTGGCGGTGATGTGGCTCGGTCGCTGACCGACGGCCTAGCGCGGCTCGGGCTGGATGTACAGTCGGGCGTGGGGTACGTGCTGCTCGATGTGGCTCAGCAGGTGCTCGTAGATCCCCTGAGCCTGCATCACCGAGGTGTCGGGAGGCAGCTGTAGCCGCAGTGAGACGTGGACCTCGTCCGGATCCTCGTGGGTCTGCAGGTCGGAGTAGGACAGGAACAGATCCTCGTGCTGCGCCAGCACCTGCTCGACCCACCACCGCACTGTCTGTGACGGGTCCAGCTCCAGCGTCGGTTCGGGATGGATCAGCACCTGGGCCCGGGGCAGCTCGCGCCGGATCTCGTCCTCGATACGATCGCAGATGGCGTGGATCTGCTCCGCCGTGGCCTTGGGGCTCACATCCAGGTGCATGTCGATCTTGCGCTCCGCACCCGACTTGCGCGAGCGCAGCGCGTGGAACGTCAGCCCCGTGGCGCGGATGATGCGCTCCACCGCCTGGAGATCCTGCTGCGGCAGGCTGCGGTCGAGCAGCATGCCCACCGATCGGCTGGTGATGACCCATGCCTCGTGGACGATGAGCAGCGCCACCGCCAGCGCGGCCACCGGGTCGAGCCAGTGGATGCCGGTGAACTGCACCAGCAGCAGGCCCAGCACCACACCGAGGGAGGTGTAGACGTCGGTGCGCAGGTGGGCCGCGTCGGCGAGCAAGGCCTCCGAGTCGGTCTGCCGTCCCACCCGCTGCAGGTGCCACGAGACGACGATGTTGACCAGCGCGGAGACGCCCATCACGGCCGCCCCGAGGTAGACCTGCTTCACCGCGCCACCGTGCAGCAGCTTTTCGATCGCCTCGTAGCCGATGAACACCACAGCGCCGAAGATCAGCAGTGCCTCCACCGCGCCGGACAGGCTCTCGATCTTTCCGTGGCCATAGGAGTGGTCGTCGTCGGGCGGCCGGTCGGAGAGCGAGACCGCCACCATGGCGATGACCGCCGCCAGCAGGTCCATCGCCGAGTGGATCGCCTCGGAGATCACCGCCACCGAGCCGGTCCACAGACCCACCACCAGCTTGCTCAGCACGAGGAGCGTGTTGGAGCCGACGGACAGCGCGGCGGCGCGGCGCTTGCGCCGACCTTCCTGAGGCAACGGTTGTTCGTCCACCATGGCTCCTCAGGTGTGTTTGCGGTCCTTGAGCCGCACCACGATGCAGATCAGCACGAAGAACAATAGCGCGTAGCCTCCCAGCACGAACAGTCCAATGTACGATCGAGTGGCATCGCGGGCCTGCCCCTGCCCGTGTCGGCCGGGCGGGGTGTAGAGCCCGTCCTCCACCACCTGCAACGACTCCGGAAACTCGGTCATCTGGCTCACCGCCGACAGCACCGCGGCGCAGCGCGCATCGTCGTCCTGGCCCTCGGTCGCGAGCGCCAGGTGCTTGAACGGATCGTAGGCATGGATGCACCCGCGGCAGCCGCTGCCGGGGCTGCCCGGTGGCTTCTCCTGCTCCGCGGTGCACATGGCGATGCGCTTGGCCTGGTCCAGGGACCAGTTGAGGGTCACGGCGTAGCCCACGCCACGCTTCACCATCTCGTCGGCCTTGGGGATGCCGAAGCTGCCGGAGAACAGCACCTGGGGGATCAACACCAGGGGCACCAGGCTCATGGCCTTGTCGCTGTTGCCGGCCAGCGCGGAGATCAGCAGTCCGAGGCCGATGCCGCCCAGCGCCGTGAGGTACAGGTTGAGCAGGTGGAGCCAGTAGTCGCCCGGCACCCCGTCGAGGATCAGCAGACTGCAGGCCTGGATGTTCCAGCGGGCGCACACCGCCGGTGACTGCGGCAGGGTGTAGCCCGAACGGAAGAAGTAGACGATGGTCAGCATCGTGCTGACCTGCAGCAGCGCCAGCCACTGCAGCACGAAGAACTTGGAGGCGATGTAGGGGATGACCTTCAGGTTGACCATGCGCTCGCGGGCGAAGATCGACGACTCCTTGGTGATCTCCCGCGCGGCGTTGGAGCAGCCGAACCACAACGCCGAGAGTGACATGATGAGGAACATGGTGGAGGTGGGACCCCGGTCCGGCTGGTCGGTGTGTACCGCCAGCACCACGAACAGCGCCACCAGCGGCGCCTGCACCAGCAGGATCGCCGTGTTTCGCAGATCGCGGGTGATGATCTCGGCGTAGCGCGTGGTGAGGATCCAGAACTGCTTCAGCGCTCCAGGGCCGATGCGCTTGCCGCGCTTGACCGGTTTGTCCGCCGTCCGCCCCTCGGTGGAGCGCTGGCTCAGCTGGCTGCGGATGTGACGCTCGTAGACCGGCGAGCTCTCGAACGACGTGCGCAGGCTGTCGACGTTGCCCTTTACCTCCTCGAACCGCTTGTACACGTCGGGCAGACGGTCGACCTTGAAGTGGTCGCGCGCCTCGTCGCTGGTGCCGAAGAACGCCAGCTTCCCGTCCACCAGGAACGTGACCTTGTCCGCCAGGTGGATGTTGTCCAGGGTGTGCGTCACCGTGGCCACGGTCTTGCCGCGCATGGTCATCTCGCGCAGCAGCAGCATCATCTTCTCCTCGAGGTTGGGGTCGAGACCGCTGGTGGGCTCGTCGAGGTAGATGATCGCCGGATCGGTGAGTAGCTCCACGGCGATGCTCACGCGCTTGCGCTGGCCGCCGGACAGCTTGTGGATCGGCTTGAGCCGGTGGTCGTACAGCTCCAGCGCCGAGAGCACGTCGCGGATCCGCTCCTGCCGCTTGTCGGCGCCCGTGTCCGGAGGCAGGCGCAGCTGCGCCGCGTAGTGCAGCGTGCGCCACACGCTGAGCTGGGGGTGGATGATGTCATCCTGCGGGACGTAGCCCACCTGGTGCTTCAGCTGCTCGTAGTTGGCGTAGAAGTCGACGTTGTTCATCAGCACCGCGCCGCTGTCGGCGGGCACCAGTCCGTTGAGCGTCTTGAGCAGCGTCGACTTGCCGCAGCCCGAGGGCCCGAGGATGCAGACGAACTCGCCAGGCTCGATCCTGAGCGAGATGCGGTCGAGGAAGTTGCGATGTGTCCGGGGGTCGGTGCGGCACAGATCGAAGGCGTCGACCCAGGTCTTGGTCCGGGTGTCGAAGAGCACCACGGCGGTACCGGTGAACTTCAACACGTAGGGCCCGACGTTGAACTCGGTCCCGGGGGTCAGCCTGGCGTCGGTGATCCGCTCGCCGTCGACGTAGGTCCCGTTGGCGCTGCCGACGTCCAGCAGGTGGAATGCCCCGCCGCGCTGCTCGATGCGGGCGTGGTGGTGCGAGACGTACATCGAGTCTAGCACCACGGTGCTCTTGGTGTCGCGCCCGATCTCCACCGATCCCTGGATCGGATACTCGCCCAGCTGTGCCGCCTCGCCCAGCGACAGGTTCTTGACCGGCAGCGCCGCGCCGTACACCGTGGCCTTGCCGCGGATCTCGGCCCTGGAGTGGGGCGCGGGGGGCGCCACCTGCTCGCTCCTGAGCTGCACGCGGATCCGGGGTCCGCCCAGCCCGAGCTCGATCTCCTCGCCGCCGCCCAGCTCCTGGCGGCTGATACGCTGGCCGGCGATGAAGGTGCCGTTGGTGGACTCGGTGTCGAACAGCACGGGTTTGCCGTCGAGCACCATGATCTTGGCGTGGTTGTAGGACACCAGCAGATCGCGCTGGGGATCGAAGGCCAGCTCGGCGGTGGGGTCGCGGCCGATACGGATCACCGGCTGGCTGAACGTCTTGTGCGCGCCATCCGGGAGCTCCACGGTGATGTGGATCCGGGTCATGGTGGCGACGGCGGCGGGGGGGGGCTGGACCGCCACCACGATCTCCGGCTTCGCCGGGGCGGGCTTCTGCTCCGCCGCGGCGGGCATGGGGGAGGTGGAGGGCAGGTCCACCGGCGGCGGCACGGATCTCACCGGGGCGGCCACGGGGGGAGTCTCGGTCGTGTTCAGAGCGGAGCCCGCGGGGGGTGCCGGAGCGCGGCCCACGACGTCGAACCGGAGCCGCGGACCACCGCGTCCGAGCTCCAGCACGTCGCCGCTCTTCAGCGTGGCCTCCCTGGCGGGCTGGCCGTTGAGCAGCGTCCCATTGCTGCTGCTGTCCTTCATCTGGTACGCCTGCCCATCCCAGTGCAGCTGCAGGTGGCGGCCAGAGACGGTGAGATCGACGTTGGGGTCGAAGGCCATCTCGCAGCGGGGATCGCGCCCGAGGGTGAAGCTCGGGTGCTCCAGCCGCACAGTCGTGCCGGCGCGTGGCCCGCTCAAGAAGGTGAACTGACAGGCCATCTCTTCTCCTGTTGCGCCGCATGGTAGCACACCCGCCATGTGGATCGGTGCGCTTCCGTCGACGCTCCTCCCGCGCCGCGAGTGGATACTCCGACGGTCGCCAATAGCCTGTCCCGGATCTGGGCGTCTGCCACCATGGGGATGAGAGGCAACACAATGACCCACACCAGCCCCCCAGTCTGCGATCCGTATCGCGAGAATCATCTCGTTCCAAGCTGCGTGGTGTGCCACGCGCCGGCCCTCGTCCGCTGCCCGGCCTGTGGTCGGCCGTTCTGCCGCGACCACGCGACGGTGAGCAGCGCCTGCCCCGATTGTGAGCTCCAGGTGGCGCGGCGAACACACCGCGTGACGATGTGGCTCATGAGCGGCTACGCCGTGCTGGCGACGGCGGCCTGCGTGGCGGTGGGTCTGGGCAATGGCCTGCTGGGGATCGAAGCCGCCAGCTTCAGCCTGTTGGGGGGCCTGATGGTGGCGGCGGCGGGGCGTCGGCTGGCCCGTCGCAAGGCCGACGGGGCCTGGGAGCCGGTGGAGGACGCTGTCCTGGCCATCGGCGCCGACGCGGGTCAGCCCCGTCACCGCCGGCTGGGCCACCTGGTGGCCGGCCGCGCGGCCGGACGGGAGAAGGACCAGTACACGGCGGCGCGCAACGCCGGGTTCAACCGGGTTCAGGGCTGCGCCTAGCCACCGGTCAGGTCTTGCACGGCAGTCCCGGGCAGGTGACGATTGCGCTACAGCCATGACATTCCACTCGCGTGATTCCGGACTGTGATGCCGACGGTCAACCCCTACCGTCCCCCGGGCGGGAGCGATCACGCGCCGCCCGCACCTCCCGCGCGGAGCCCTGGCCGCACTCTCGGTGCGGCGTGCATTCTGCTGGGCGCCTGCGCCATCGGTGGGCTGTTCGTGGGGGGAGGGATGCTGTCGATCATGAGTGACGGGATCCGAGACCTCTACGCCGACGCGCAGGAGGCCCTGGGACAGCCCCTCGAGCCAGCGCTGCAGCGGGAGCGGGACATGCGCCGGCTGATGGAGCGGGGCACCGCGGGGGGGTGGCCCTGATCCTGGCGCTCTCGGCGGCGCTGATCGTCATCGGCCGGCAACTGGAGGCGGGCAACGCCCACGGCTGACGTCGCGCGACGATCTGGGCCTGGGTGGCCCTGGGCGTGGCCCTCACGCTGGCCGGCTTCTTCTGGCTGTTCGACCGGCGGGGAGAACGCCTGGCCTGGACGCTCGGCTCGCTCGGCCTGGCGGTTTTTCCGCTCCTGCTGCTGATCATGACGGCGAGGAGACGGCGGCCCACCCCGCTGTGACGGCGGGCCGGCCGCCCTGCGACGGGGAAGACTTTGTTGGTTGGCTCGTATCGTCCGGTGATCGTGACTTCCTTCCCCCCAAAGCAACCATGAAGACCATGACGTCTGCAACGAAGAAAGCGAAGAAAGCAGCGAACACCAGGGCGAAGTGGACGCCGACCCGTCGAAAGAAGCTGTTGGGCGAGAATCTCCTCACGATGATTGTTCGGTAGCCGAGGCGCGTCTCCTCGAGTGTGGGGTGGTCATCGACGGCTTCGGTGCCGCGTGTGCAGCCAACCCGAGCTCTGCTGGTGAGATCACAACGGTGAGCTGCAGTGATCACCCACTCTCCCACCGCCTACCGTCGGTACAGCGCGTAGGCCGCCCACAGCCGGGGGTGGGGCGAGGTGAGGCGTCGGATCAGCTCGCGGTAGCTGTGGCGCATGGCCTGCGCCGGACCCCGGTCCAGCTGGCGGTAGAACAGATCCATCTGCTCCGCCGAGAGCCGGTCCTTGACCAGCCAGGAGGCGCCCACCACCTGGTCCGCCCCCGAAAGCAGCAGGCCCACCACCGGGGAGGTGCGGGTCCACAGCAGACGGTCGTCGCGGAACCGCGCCGGGAAGGCCGTGGTGCAGGCGGCGAGCACGACCAGCTCGGCGGCCACGGGTCGCCGCGTGAGCCGGGCCAGCGTGTTCGGGGGTCGGTTGTCGGCCAGCACCAGGGTCGGGGTGCTGCCCGGCTCGAGGTCGGCCAGGCCGTGGCCGGCGAAGTGCACCAGCGCGTGAGGGTCGGCCAGGGCCTGGAGCAGCCGCGTCTCGGTGGCGTCGTCGCCCTGGTGCACCGTGGTTCGCCTCGGGAAGCGGCGGGTGACCGCGGCGATCTCCCGGGGCACGGCGGCCAGGTGCCTCGGATCATGACCATACCGCGGAGCGAGGACCACGGCGTGGTCCGGGTGACGCTCGCTGCAGCAGGAGCAGGCGGCATACGACACGGCGGTCTGCTCGACGAGAAATCGAGGAGCGGGGCCCGTCCGCGTGACCAGCGCGTGGAACGGGATGAGCCACGACATCCCGTCGGGCGCCACCACCAGCTCCCGCGCTCCTCGCAGCGGCACCCCCTCCAGAAGCTGGCGGTGCAGGCGCGCCAGCAGGCGGGCCAGGCGTGGAAAGCCGGGCCTGAGCGCCCCGTGCTCCAGCTCGTCGCGGGTCTGGATCACCAGGCGCTGCAGCGGGCGGAGTGGGCGTGACGCGAGGCGCCGGACCCGACCGTCACGCAGCACGAAGCGCTGCAGCTCGTCGTCGTGCTCCAGCAGCGTCAGCAGGACCCGCTGCGGTCCGGGATCCGGCAGGCCAGGTCCGCCGACGGTGATGGATCGCGCTCCCGCGCGTCGCAGATCGGTGGTCAGCCTCTGGCACCGGGCGCGCCATGCCTGCTCCAGGGCTTGGCGTGGGGCTGGATCTGGCCCCAAACGCGATGACCGACAGGCAGGGAACGCGAGGCAGGCCAGCATGGCGGAGACACAGGACAGCCGATGATGGGCGAACATTGTTTGATCAGACGCTGCATCCATCGTGCCTCTCCAACACCGCGATTGTGCACGGACGAGGGGGCGGACCGGGTGCGATACGCCGGTACCGCCTCCGAATTCCGGAGAATCGCCGTTTTTCCGAGATGTTGCCTCGCTCGCCGCGCGAGGGGCGACGGGCTCACGCTTGCAAGCTCGAACAGTTTGTGCAATGGGTTCTTACTCGGCACTGCCCGGAACGGCTCGTTCCGGCGCCAGCGGCCAGAAGGGCTATGTAGAATGTCAAGGCTTCTCATCGTCGAGTCACCGACCAAGGCAAAGACGATTCGGGGCTACCTGCCAAAGGACTTTCTGGTCGAGGCCAGCATGGGGCACGTGCGTGATCTCCCCTCCTCCGCCAGCGAGATCCCGCCGGAGGTAAAGGGGGAGGCATGGGCCCGACTCGGCGTCAACGTGGAGAAGGGGTTCGATCCGCTCTATGTCGTGCCGGAGTCCAAGAAGAAGGTGGTGGCCCAGCTGCGGAAGCTGGCCAAAGAGGCTGACGAGGTGTGGCTGGCGACAGACGAGGATCGTGAGGGCGAGAGCATCGGCTGGCATCTGTCCGAGGTGCTGGGCTTCTCCGGCGTCCTCAAGCGCATGGTATTCCATGAGATCACCCGTGAGGCGATCCAGGCCGCTCTGGAGCACACCCGGGAGCTGGACCTCAACCTCGTGAGGGCTCAGGAGGCGCGCCGGATCCTCGATCGACTGGTGGGCTATACGCTCTCTCCGCTGCTGTGGAAGAAGATCGCGCCACGTCTCTCGGCCGGTCGAGTCCAGAGCGTCGCGGTCCGCCTGCTGGTGATACGCGAGCGACAGCGGCGTGCATTCTGTGCGGCAAGCTACTGGGACCTGAAGGCCGACCTGCGCAACCCCCCGGGAGGCCCGGGCAACCGGTTCGAAGCCCAGCTGCAGTCCGTGGATGGACGGCGGCTGGCTCGAGGGGCGGATTTCGACGAGCAGACCGGGGCCATTCCCGAGGACAAGCTCGCCACACTGCTGGTTCTCGACGAGCAGGGAGCAACGGATCTGGCTCGGCGCCTGGCGTCGAGCACGTGGAAGGTGTCGGATATCGAGGAGAAGCATGCGAGCCGCACGCCTGCTCCCCCGTTCACCACCGCCACGCTGCAGATGGAGGCCAACCGCAAGCTCGGTCTGGGCGCCAACGACACCATGCGCCTGGCCCAGAAGCTGTACGAGAATGGGCACATCACCTACATGCGTACCGACTCGGTGAACCTCAGCGACCAGGCGATCAACGCCGCGCGGATGCGGATCCAGGATCTGTACGGTGAGGCCTACCTCAACGACAAGCCGCGGCTGTACCGCACCAAGAGCAAGGGGGCGCAGGAGGCCCACGAGGCGATCCGCCCGGCCGGGGCACAGATGCTCCCGGCGGACCAGCTGCCGCTCACCGGACGCGAGAAGGCGCTCTACGATCTGATCTGGAAGCGCGCCATCGCGACGCAGATGGCGGCGGCCCAGCTGCGGTTCCAGACCGTCACGCTCCGGGTGGAGGACACGCTGTTTCGTGCGAGCGGGCGTCGAGTCGACTTCCCCGGGTTCATGCGGGCCTATGTCGAGGGCACGGATGATCCGGAGGCCGCGCTGGAGGACCAGGAGGTTCATCTGCCGGAGCTGACTGTGGGGCAGGTGGTGGAGTGCCGCCAGCTCACGCCGCAGGGGCACGAGACCAAGCCGCCGGCTCGATACACCGAGGCCACGCTGGTCAAGGCGCTGGAGGCCGAGGGGATCGGGCGCCCCAGCACCTACGCCAGCATCATCGGCACGATCATCAATCGAGGCTACGTCTTTCGCCAGCGCAAGGAGCTGGTTCCCACCTTCACCGCATTCTCGGTGACCCATTTGCTGGAGGGGCACTTTCCCCATCTGGTGGACCTGCAGTTCACGGCGCAGATGGAGCAGAAGCTGGACGATATCTCCACCGGTGACGTGGAGTGGCTGGATTTCTTGAGCGGCTTCTATCTCGGCGCCGAGGGGCTGGCGCAGCGTGTGAGCGAGAAGGAGGCGTCGGTAGACCCGCGGTCCATCGTCGCGGTCCACCTGCCGGCGCACGGCGCCGAGGTGCGGATCGGACAGTTTGGTCCGTTTCTGCTGTGGGGCGAGGGCGAGGGCCGGAACACCGCCAGCCTGCCCAACGACCTTCCACCGTCGGAGCTGACGGCCGAGATGATTCGGCGGTTGATGATCCAGAAGACCGATGGGCCGGAGCAGGTGGGGCTCGACCCGGAGACGGGGATGCCGATCTACCTCAAGGTCGGTCCGTATGGGCCCTACGTTCAGCTGGGAGAGGACAGCACCAACGGGAAGAAGCCCAAGCGCATCAGCCTGCTCAAGGGGATGAAGCTGGAGGAGGTGGAGCTGGAGACGGCGCTCAAGCTGCTCAGTCTGCCGCGCACACTGGGCAATCACCCCGACACGGGCAAGGTGGTGAAGGCCAGCGTGGGACGGTTCGGGCCATACGTGCTGCATGATCGCACCTATGTCAGCCTGAAGGATCCGCTGCGGGTGCTTGACATCGAGCTGGACGAGGCGGTGGAGCTGCAGCGCAGTGCGCCGGAGCGGGGTCCACGCGCCGGGCGCCAGACGCTGAAGGAGCTGGGTGATCACCCGGAAGACGGCAAGCCAGTGCGCGTGATGGACGGGGCCTATGGTCCGTACGTCAAGCACGGGCGGATCAACGCCACGCTGCCCAGAGACACCATCCCCGAGGACGTGACGCTGGAGACGGCGGTGGAACTCATCGCGAAGAAGGCCAAGAAGAAGGGCGGCAAGGCAGCGCCGAAGAAGACCCCGGCGAAGAAGGCCGCCGCGAAAAAGGCGACGAAGAAGACCGCGAAGAAGGCGACGAAGAAGTCCGCGACGAAGAAGTCCGCGAAGAAAGCGAGCCCCAAGAAGGCGACGTCGAGTGTCGGCTCCCAGGCGCAGGATGTGACGGAGAGTGAGGGAGCGTGACGGTGGGAGGAGGCTGTGAGCGACGAAACGGCTGATGGTTCGCTGAACGTCGGCGAACGGCTGGAGCTGCCGATGGAGAAGGTCGGTAAGCAGCGCTATCTCGTACATCTGCCGGACATGGACTATGGCAGCCTGCTGGTACCGCATCAGTACGGGGAGGTGGCGATGGTGATCCAGCGCACTGCGGGGTGGGTGCTGCTGCAGACCAAGGCGGACTATCCACCCGGTACCTTCCGCATCCCCACCGGAACCCTGCGCAAGGGAGAGTCAGCCGAGCGGACCATGCTGCGCGAGTTGACGGAGGAAGCCAACCTGATCCCGGGACGGCACAGGAAGCTGTGCCGACTGGACTACCAGTTCGAGGGGCGGCACGAGGGCTTCCACACCATCGCCTATCTCATCGAGGAGCCCCAGGGAAAGCTGATGCCGGTGGACCAGGCCGAGGCCATCACCGCCTGGCGCGAGGCGCAGATCGCCGACCTGCCCAACGTCGCGCGCGAGCTGCGGCGCCTCGAGCCGCCGCGGCAGGGCTGGGGTGTGTTTCGTTCGGCGATACACCAGCTGCTTGGAGATCTGCTGACCGAGTAGCTCAGCAGAGCAGCTCAGCAGAGCAGCTCAGCAGAGCAGCTTGAGCCCAGTGGCGGGGTCCACCGACCGCATGAGGTCCTGCCCCAGGGTGGTGATCAAGAACTCACCCGTGACACAGATGGTGGCGGAGAACAGGTGTCCACCCACCACCGTGAGCTCGGGCCCCGACACGGCGGCGTGGGCGTGAATCACGACGACCCCGTCGGACCATGCGAGGTTGCCGACGAAGCTCACCAGCTCCAGCTCTCCCTCCAGCTGGCGCCGGCTGTACTCACGCCGCGTCCGGTCGAAGTAGCCCAGCACCACCTGCTCCACGGCGCCGATGCCGGTGATGCCGCCGCCCCTCAGTCCCTCGCCCCGCACGAAGTCGGCGAGGGTCTGGATCACCTCCTCGCCGCGGTCCAGTCGCACCATGTACCTGCTGCGGTCGCTGGAACGGAAGTCGTTCATCGCGCCTACTTCTTGAACAGCTTCTCCAGATTGGCCAGAGCCTCGGCCTTGGACATGGTGGGGAGGTTGTTGTTGGACCGCATGCGATCCCGATCCATGCGGTCCCGATCCGGGCGTCCGCTCCGCTCCATCAGCACCTTGGGTTGACTCTTCAGGCTGAGCGAGATGCGCCCCCGCCCCGGGTCCACGGCCAGCACCTGAGCCGTCACCTGCTGACCGATGGTCACCACCTCGTTGGGGTTGGAGACGAACTTGTCCGACAGCTCCGAGATGTGGACCAGCGCTTCCTGGGGCAGGCCGACGTTCACGAACGCACCAAAGTGCGAGATGTTGGTCACGACACCGTGCACCGTCATGCCTCCCCGCAGGTCGGCCAGGGTCTTGACCAGCGGGTTGAGCCGCGCCATGGCGGCGCTGCCGCGGGAGATGGCGCCACCGAGGGAGACGCGCTTGCCCCGTCGGCGCTCGAGGCGACACAGCTCCACCGTATCGGTCAGGGCGGCGCGGAGCTTGTCCTGATCGAGGTCGTTCTGGTACTCGGCCACGCCGATGCTGACCGGATCGATCAGCGACCACTCTTTCAGCGGGTCCAGGGCTCGGCGCGCCAGCACCACCGCGGAGGCCACCGTGGACTTGAGTCGCAGCGGTGGATCCATCAGTGGTCGTCGGGCCTCGCTCAGCGCCGCGGTGCGGATCTTGATCGGCTGAAGGTCCAGAGCGACGAGCCGATCCTCGAGAGCCGCCAGCAGCTCGGGTTCGGGCGCGCTGGTGGGAAGTACCACCTGCTGCACACCGTGGGGCTGGATCATCTCCAGCAGGCGTTCGATCCAGGGACCCTCGGCGCGGACGGTCTTCTCGGCCTGCAGGTCGCCCTCCCGATCCACCACCACCGCGGCGGCGCTGGCGCCAGTGCGCAGCACGTAGATCGCCGCGATCTGTCTCGCCTGCACGGGCGCCGATCGGAGCAGCCCCGACAGCGACTCCGTGGCTGAAGCGATGGCACGCGTCTGGGCGTCGATGTCCAGCAAGCGCAGCAACCACGGTTCGAGATCGTCCAGCACCAGCTCCGACAGCAGGGAGTGCACATCCCGGTCGGACGCCTCGGGTCCCAGACGATGGGAGAACGAGGCGACCTCTTGCTCCAGCGCCTCGGTGGGCAGCTCGAGCGTGAGCCCCAGCACGCCCTCACGCTGTCCCCGTCGCATGGCCAGCCAGCGGTGGGGCGCGATGTGCTCCAGATCCTCGGTCAGGCTGGCGTAGGCGTCGTACTCCTGGCCCGCGCGCGGACCCAAGGAGCGTTCCTGGGGCTCGGAGTGGAGCGCGCCCGTGGGCGCCCGTGGATCGTCGATCTGCTGCGCCTGGCAGCGGAGCTGGCCCTGTTTGCGCGTGATGGAGACGCAGCGGGTCCACAGCTCGACTCCCGACCGCAACACACCGATCCACTCCTGGTCGCTGTCGCACGCCTGGCGCGGACAGAGCCGGGCGGTGCGAACGATGGCATCCAGCTGATCGGGCTGAGGCGCGGCCAGGAACGCCCCCTCGGGTAAGGCCGGGAGCTTGGCTCGGCTGCGCGCATCGTCGAGCTTGCGTCGCCGACGACGCCAGACCTGGTATTGCCGGTGGGCCTCTGCCAGCTGGCGCAGATGCTGCGCCGGCAGGTGGCCAAAGTCATCGGCGAAGTGGGCCAGTAGGTCGGCCACGGAATGACCGCGGATGATCAGCTCCGAGAGGTGGCTCGCCAGCCCCTCGGCCACACCTTGCAGATCAACCGCCTTGCTTGCGTTGAGATGCTGCCAGAAGTCCATCGTCCAACAGTCGTTGTGCCTGCTCGTGTTGTTTCAACAGTTGCCTGCCAGTCCTGAGCGCTTCGTCCCGACGGGCCGCTCGGATGGCGTGGAAGAGCTGTGCACCTGTATTTAATCATGCTGGTGAACATGTTCAACAGCGAAAGCAGTTTCGGTGACACAAAACATCCCTGAAGGGGCGGAGGAACCGATTGACAGCCCCTCCGAGTTGCCTAACATCAGGCGCTTCAGATGGCCGAAGATGCCGACAGGTCGCATTTCACTTCGTGGTGTTTCCAAATGTTACCGGGTGTTCGACTCACCCTGGCAGTCGCTGACCGGAATGGTGGCGCCCAAGATGGTGGTGCCGCGCGAGGTGTGGGCCCTCAAGGACATCGATCTCGAGGTTGAACCGGGCGAAAGTATTGGAATTATCGGCAACAACGGGTCTGGCAAGAGCACGCTGCTCGCCATGATGGGGGGGATCATCTCCCCCACCGAAGGCGCTGTTCAGGTGGAGGGGCGGATCTCGACGCTCCTGGATCTGACCGTCGGGATGCAGCGGGAGATGCCCGGGCTGGAGAACATCCGGATCCTGGGCGGGCTGCTCGGGCTCTCGATGGCCGAGCTCCAGAAGCGCCGGGACCGGATCATCGAGTTCGCGGCGCTGGGCGACGCGATCCTCCGGCCGGTGAAGACCTACTCCACCGGCATGACCATGCGGCTGGGGTTCGCCGTGGCGCTGCACACCGACTTCGACGTGTTCCTGGTGGACGAGGTGCTGGCGGTGGGCGACAACAACTTCCACCGCAAGTGCATCAATCGCATGCGGGAGCTGCATCTGGGGCAGAAGAAGACGATTCTGCTCGCGTCCCATGGCCTGGGGGAGGTCAGCGCACTGACCAACCGTCTGCTGCTGCTGCGCGACGGGGAGGTGCTGCAGCAGGGCAAGACCGAGGAGGTGCTGGCCGTCTACTGGCGAGAGTGCGAGCTGGAGCGGGCCCGCGTCGGCCACCGCGTGCCTCCGCTGCAGCCGGTCAACCCCTATGGGGACGATACGGGCCAGGCGACGATCGAGGCCGTTCGATTCCTCGACTCGGGGGGACGGGAGAGCCAGGATTTCCTCACCGGGTACCCAATGACCATCGAGATCTGGTTCGAGGCCCATCAGCCGGTGGACAACCCCCTGTTCCGGGTTCAGGTTTTTCGGAACGACGGGGTGTGGGTCCATGGCATGAACACCTACCGCAACGGGGTCGCCGTGGGGACGGTGCACGGACTGGGCTGCATACGGCTGAAGTACGAACAGGTGAACCTCCTGGAGGGAGACTACTTCGTCACCGTCGGGATCTGGCCTGACGAGTACAAGAGCTTTCTGGCAGACGTCGCCTTCGACGTCCATGAGAAGAGCTATGTCTTTCGTGTGCACAGCGAGCGCGAGCAGGGCGCGGGCATCGTGACCCAGAAGGCGTCGTGGCGCTTCTTCCCCCCGGACAGCCCGGCCACGCTGGCGCTGCGGGACCGCATCGTGCGCGGCCAGACCGCGCAGGAGCAGGGCGGGATGAAGAAGGGCACCGAACCGGCATGAGCGGGACGCGGCGCAAGGTTGTGGTCCTGGGCATCGACGGCGGCACCCTGTCGCTGGTCGGGCCCTGGGCCAGGCGCGGTGAGCTGCCGAACCTGGCGCGTCTCATCGCGACCGGCGCATCCGGCGCGCTGCGTTCGACGATGCACCCGCTGACGCCCCAGGCCTGGACCTCGTTCCTCACCGGAGTGAATCCCGGCAAGCACGGCGTGTTCGACTTTGGCCGCCGTCGAGAGGGGAGCTACGAGCTGACGCTCACCGACGCGCTGTGCCGCAGGGCGCCGGCGATCTGGTCCTATCTCGAACCGCACGGGCTGACCACCGGGCTGATCAACATCCCGCTGACGTTTCCTCTGGCCCCGGTCCACGGGTTCCAGATCTCCGGCATGCACACACCGGTGCTGGAGGAGGCGGTGGGGCCCAAGAGCCTGCTGCAGGAGATCCGCGAGGTCGCGCCAGACTATCAGATCGACGTGATGTCCCCGTGGTACGCCGAGATGGATTCGTTCCTGGCCGACGTACAGCGAATGACTGTCGACCGGAGCAAGGTCGCTGTCCATCTGTACCAGAAGTACCGCCCCGATCTCATGATCCTGGTACTGGTCGCGGTGGACCGTGTCTCGCACGCGCTGTACGAGCAGATGTCCCATCCCGAGCATCACAATTGCGACGGTCGGGCCGGCTGGAAGTACAGCGGTGAGGTGTTGCGGGCCTACAAGGCCGTGGACCGCGCGCTGGGTGATCTGCTGCGGGTGCTGGAGGATGACACGGTGGTGGTGGTGATGTCGGACCACGGGTTCGGCCCGCTGAAGCGCGACGTCAGCCTCAACCAGTTCTTGCTCCAGCGGGGGCTGATGTCCTTCTCGCCGCGCAAGGTGCGCCCCCGGCTTCCAGTGACGGGAGTCCCGGTGGGGCAGGCCGGGCGCACGTCGCTGGAGGCGTTGTGGGACGGTGTTCGCCGGGTGGTTCCCCCGCTGCGGTGGTACGACGACCGACGCATCCGACAGGGGCAGATCCCGCTCGAGCTCCGGCGCTGGGAGTATGTCGACTGGGATCGAACAGTGGCCTACAGCCACGGCTTCTTCGGCAACGTCTACATCAACCTCAAGGGGCGCGAGCCCCGGGGCTGCGTCGATCCGGCGGACTACATCGCGGTACGCGAGCGCGTGGCGCGGCAGCTGGAGGTCGCGTTGACCGACCCCGACGACGGAGATACGATCATCGATCACGTTTTTCGGAAGGAGGAGCTGTACCACGGACCTCACGTCGACGAAGCACCGGATCTGGTCGTGGTGATGCGGGGCTACTCCTACATCACCCGGGGCGGGAGCGAGCTGAGCGCCACCGAGGTCGTCTCGGCGCCGAAGGTCAACCACACGGGCAACCACCGGCTGGACGGGATGTTGATCCTGTGGGGCCCGGGCATGCGACAGGGCGTGAAGCTCCATGAGGCGAGCATCATGGACGTGATGCCCACGATTCTGGACACGCTTGGCGTGGCGCTGCCGTCGGATCTGGACGGTCGGGTGTTGACCGAGGCGCTGGAACAGCCGGAGCACCTGATGACCATAGCTCGGCGCCTGCTGGTGCAAGAGGAACAGGGCGGGCGGCGGCTGACCGCCGCGGAGGAGCGACTCGTCCGACGTCGGCTGCGGAACCTTGGATACTTCGAATAGAGGAGACAACGTGCGAAGACGTGTGCTGGTCCTGACACGAGACATGATCCCGATCCCCGGCCACCCCGTGAGCGGTGGTGGCATACGGGTCTGGGGGCTGGGCGAGGCGCTTCGTGCCCGGGGGCACGATGTGGTGTACTCCGTGCCCAGCGGCATCGTACCCCGGGGGGAGGAGCACGATGCGCTGCGCCAGCTGAGCTTCGAGCCAGGCGATCTGCAGCGGACGTTGCTGCGGGCCGAGCCCGACGTGGTGCTGGTGGAGCAGTGGGGGCTGGCGACCTACCTCGACGAGGTTGGGCTGCCGGTGGTGCTGGATCTCCATGGCTCGTTGATCCTGGAGAACGCGTTTCGTCGACATCGAACCCTGGCCAGCAACGCGGCGGCCAAGATCAAGGCGCTGCACAAGGTGGATTTCGTGATTTGCCCGGCGGTACGCCAGCGGGCCTACTTCATGGCCTGGATGATGATGAGCGGCGCCGATCCCACGAGCATCCCGATCGAGGTGGTCCCCGTCTCCATGTCGCCAGACTTGCCGCAGCCGGGGGAGAAGGACGATGAACAGCCGCTGGCCCTGGTCTACGGCGGTCAGCTCTGGCCCTGGATCGACCCCGAGCCGGCGTTGCTGGCCGCCGCCGGGGCGCTGGATCGGGCCGAGGCCGGTACGCTGCACCTGTTCGTGCAGGAGCCGGAGCACACGGATGTGCTCCCGTTCGACGGCAGCACCGAGATCCCGTCGCGCCCGATGAACGACGCGTTGAAGAACCATCCGCGCGTCAGGTTCGAGGGGATGGTGTCGCATGACGAGCTGCTGCAGCGCTATGCCGCTGCAGACCTCGCCGTGGACCTCTACGCCTGGAACAGCGAGCGCGAGCTGGCCTACACCACGAGGACCGTGGAGTATCTGTGGTGCGGTTTGCCGGTGATCTACGGCGACTATGGCGAGCTGGCGCAGCTGATCCAGGAGTACGAGGCAGGCTGGACCGTGCGCCCGGATGACGCCGGGGCCGTGGAGTCCGTGGTGCAGAGCGTGTTGCAGGACCGCAAGGAGCTGCGCCGGCGGTCGGACAACGCCCGGAGGCTGGTGCGTGAACGGCTGACCTGGGACACCACCGTGGGCCCGCTCGACGCGTTCGTCAACGACCCGGTGATCCGGACCAAGGGCAGCACGATCTTCGGCAAGCTGGCGCTGGAGTTCGACCGCATCGGCACGGAGACCCGGACGGCGCTGGACAACACCGAGGCCAGCATCTCGGAGCTGCAGCGTGAGATCGCGGCCCGGGATCGCCGCATCACCGAGCTGTTGGACGAGCTGGCGCGTCGCGACCGAAGCTACACCGAGATGGTGGACCGTCACGGCAGTGACGCCGCGGCCTGGGACGGCGAGCGGCGGCAGCGAGAGCGGGTGCTGGAGGAGATCCGCGGCGATGCGCAGCGGGTGCATCACGAGGCGCAGATGGTCAAGGAGCTCCTGCGCTGCGAGCAGGACGACCACGCCCAGACCTCCGTCGGGTTGGAGACCGCCCGCAGTGAGCTGGTGCAGGCCAACCGGCGGCTGGAGCAGCAGGAGTCCCAGATCAAGCAGCTGCGCACGGAGATCAAGGGCGCCGTCGAACGCATCGGGGCCCAGGACCAGAGCAGCCAGGAGCGGATCGAGGGTCTCGAGCGACAGCTGCGCGAGGTGAGCGAACGCGAGCTCGCGCTGCGGGGCGACCTCGGGGCGGCGGTGGCGCAGGCCGACGAGCTGCGCGGCGATCTGGAGCGGTCGGGCAAACGGGAGCAGGCTCTGGGGCTCCAGCTGCAGCAGGCGCAGCAGATGATGGGGCGGTTCAAGGAACACTGGCTGCAGCGCACCATGGCCACGGGGCAGCACTCGTTCAGGCGCGTGACGACGCAGGTCCCGGCCCTCGCCGGGCTGTTCGTGCGAAACCTGGCGAACAACGCCTACATGACGATCTGGCAGAAACGCCACAACGTGCGCATCTTTCCGGGACAATGACCATGCGCATCCTGATGCTCCATCCCCACGACATCTACTCGCACCAGGAGCCGTGGACCGTGCGAGGGACCTACCTCGCCAACGAGTTCACTCGACGGGGCCACGAGGTCAAGCTGATCTACCATCTGCTCGACCCCACCATTCCGCTGGCCGAGGCGGCGGCCAGGCAGGAGCACCCGTACGAGACGATCCCCATGGTGCGGTACTCCTTCTCTCTGGTGAAGAAGATCCAGGAGGTGACCAGATTGGGCCAGTGGGCCGACGTGATCCACTTCCAGAAGTGCTTCACCTACGTCTCGCTGCCCGCCATTGCCGCGGCCTACCTCAACCGTAAGCCGGCGCACTACGACTGGGACGACTGGGAGTACGAGATCTACAACTACCGGCCCCTCAACCGCCGGGTGGGCGACTTCATCAACTTCACCGAGCGCACGGTACCCCGGCTGGTGGACACGGTGTCGGTGGCCAGCGAGGCGATTCGACAGATGGCGCTGGCGCTGGGCGTCCCGGCGGAGCGCATCGTCCCGGGTCACGTGGGAGGAGATATCCGACGCTTCCGTCCCGACATCGACGGCTCCAGTGTGAGGCAGAAGCATGATCTGGACGGGCTGGTGGTGATGTACCTCGGCCAGCTCCACGGCGCGCAGTACTGCGAGCTGTTCCTCCACGCCGCCCGGCACATCCTCAGCGAGCGCGACGATGTGACATTCGTCGTGGTCGGGACCGGTCATCGGTTTGGCGAGCTGCATCGCATCAGCGAGGAGCTGAACATCGGGCACCGGCTGGTGTTTACCGGGGCCGTGGAGCACGAGAAGGTCCCACAGTATCTCGCCGCGGCCGACGTGGTGGTGGCCTGCTTCGCCGACACGCCGCAGGTGCGGTGCAAGAGCCCGCTGAAGATCTGCGAGTATCTGGCGGCGGGCAAGCCCATCGTCGCCAGCGAGGTGGGCGAGGCCGCCACCATGGTCCGGGACGTGGGGCTGCTCACCCGGCCGGGTGACGTCGGTTCGCTGGCGGATGGCATCCGGCAGCTGCTGGACCAGCCGGAGCTGCGCGCGGAGCTTTCGCGCAAGGCGCGGCGTCGCGCGGAGGAGAAGTACAACTGGGGCGTGACGGCGGAGCACCTGCTTCGGGCCTACCGCATGGGGGTCGAGGAGTACGGGCGACTGTGGATCTTCGGTCGCGGCGAGCTGAAGCCGTCGGGCCCCCGGATCGAGGGTGGAGAGCCACTGGAGGCGCCGTTGCCCCAGGGCCCCAAGGTGCCCAGGGATCTGGTTCATGACAACATGGACCTGGTGGGCGTGATCGATGGCGAGCACTCCTTTGTCGGTCCCCGGCTGGTGCAGCTGGACGTGACCAACAACTGCAACAACGACTGCATCGCCTGCTGGTGCAACTCCCCGCTGCTGGCACAGGAGCGGATGGCGGCGGAGGTCAAGCGCCAGACCCTGCCGCTGGATCGCGTGCTGAGCCTGCTGGACGAGCTGTACAGCCTGGGCACGCGTGAGATCTACATGGCGGGAGGGGGCGAGCCGTTCATGCACCCGCAGATCGACGAGATCATCCGCGCGATCAAACACCGCGAGATGTGCCTGTTCGTCAACACCAACTTCACGCTGGTGGACGAGGAGCGGGCGGACTTGCTGGTGCAGCTGCCCGTGGACCACATGACCGTGAGCACCTGGGCCGGTTCTCCCTCGGTGTATGCCAGGACGCATCCAAACAAGACCGAGGAGACCTTCGAGCAAATGCGCCAGATCCTCAAGCGCGTGGCGAAGGGCAAGGGCGGGGTCGGGCACCCGCCGTTCATCAAGCTGTACAACGTGATCAGCCACCTGAACTACAATGACGTCGACGCGATGATCGACTTCGCCACCGAGGTGCACGCGGATTCGGTGGAGTTCACGGTGGTGGACACCAAGCCGGGCTATACCGACTGCCTGCTACTGAACGAGGAACAACGCCAGGAGCTGTACCGCCGGTGCCAGGCCATCGGCGAGAGGGTCAGGCGGGACAAGCTGCCGCTGGACCTGTTTCGCTGGGACCAGTTCATGCGCCGCATCTCCACCACCGACAGCAACGAGGGCAACTACGACAAGAACATCATCGATGCGTTGCCCTGCACCGTGGGCTGGACCTTCGCGCGGGTGTTGCCGGACGGCAACGTCAACCCCTGTCTCAAGGCGCACCGCTACCCCATCGGCAACATCTACGACACGACGTTTCGCGAGATCTGGAGCTCGCCGCGGCAGTACGAGTTCCGGCGTCAGGCAAACCAGCTGAGGAAGCAGGGGCCGATCTTCCGGCTGATCGGAAACGATCCATCCGCCGAGGTGGGATGCTATCGCGGGTGTGATGATCTCGGTCGCAACGAGTTCACCCACGGCCGGCTGAAGGAGCTGAGCAACGCGGAGCACACGGCGCTGAAGGCGGCCGCGACCTACCTCCGGGAGAGAGGCAGATACCTGTGACCGCGTCCGGGCCATCGGAAGTGGAGCTGGGGGGCGGGGACCTGGAGCTGGCCGGGGTGCTGCACGGACGCCGGGCCTTCGTCGGTCCGGAGCAGGTCGTGATCGACCTGACCAACCGATGCAACAACAACTGTATCGGCTGCTGGACGCGTTCCCCGCTGTTGCGTGATCTCGAACCCAGCGACACGTGGCAGGCGATGGAGATCCCGTTTGACTCGGTGATCCATCTGCTCAACGACCTGCACGACCTGGGTACCCGCCGGGTTCGCTTCACCGGTGGTGGTGAGCCGCTGATGCATGCCGGGCTGGACAAGATCCTCGAGGCCTGCAAGCAGCGGCGCCTGATCACCTGCATCACCACCAACGGGAGCCTGTTGAATGAGGAGCGGGTGGAGCTGTACTGCCGGCTGCCGGTGGACGAGCTGGCGGTCAGCCTGTGGGCGGCCACCCCCGAGAGCTACTCCCGCACACACCCGAACAAGACCGGGCGGACCTTCGAGCGGGTGGAGCGCAACCTCGTCGCGCTGGGCCAGAAGAAGAAGCTGCGCCCACACGTCACGCTGTCCAACGTGTTGATGGCGATGAACTACCGCGAGGCCGAGCAGATGTACGACTTCGCCCGCCGGGTGTCGGCCGACGCGGTGTACTTCACGTTGCTCGACCCGGTGGGGGACCGGACCGAGGGGCTGATGCTGGCCGAGCCCGATGTGGACGAGTTGGAGATGCTGCTGGACCGCATCCAGCGCAAGAACGCGGCGCTCCCCCAGCGGCAGCAGCTGGTGCTCGAGAACTGGGACGGCTTCCGCCGTCGGGTGCGATCGATCAAGCAACAGCGGCGGGGGGAGTACGACGGTGCGGTGATCGACGAGATCCCGTGCTACGTGGGCTGGGTCTTCTGTCGCATCATGGCCAACGGCGATGTCGCGCCCTGCTGCCGCGGTGTGGATCTGCCCATGGGCAACGTCAACACCGATGGGTTCGCCAGCGTGTGGCGTGGCCAGCGCTACGCCGAGTTCCGTGAGAAGGCGTTGAAGCTGAGCAAGCGCGATCCGTACTTCGCTCCCATCCGGTGCCACACGACCTGCGACAACATGATGCACAACGAGATGGTTCACCAGCGACTGGGCGAGCTCACCGCCGAGCGTCGCGAGATGATCGAGCAGTTCATCCAACAGCAGGAGGTGAAGCGTTGAGAGTCCTTGTCACCGGCGGTGCGGGTTTCATTGGAAGCCACATGGCGCAGCGATTGCTGGCTCAGGGGCACGAGGTCGTGGTGCTGGACAACGAGTCCACCGGATTCCGGGAAAACGTGCCCCGCGAAGCGCACTACATCAAGGGCGACGTGGCGAACGAGGCTGACGTGGGTCGGGCGTTCGACCACGGATTGGATGCCGTGTTCCACATCGCGGGCCAGGCCTCGACCATCCGCAGCTTCGACGATCCATCGGACGATCTGCGGACGAACGTCCAGGGTGCGATCTGTGTCCTGCGCCACTGCATCAAGCACAGGGTCGGACGCCTGCTGTATGCGTCGAGCATGACGGCCTACGGCCACCCGCACGAGCTGCCGGTGCGGGAGGACTTCCCGCTGGGTCCGGTGAGCTACTACGGGATCAGCAAGATGGCGGCGGAGCGCTACGTCCACGCCACCGCGTCGCGCAACGACCTGGACTTCGAGTTCCACGCCACATCGTTCCGCATGTTCAACGTCTATGGTGAGCGCCAGAGCCTGAGCAATCCGTACCAGGGCGTGGTCGCGATCTTCATCGCCAACCTGCTGCGGGGGGAACCGATCAGGATCTTCGGCGACGGCGAGCAGAGCCGGGACTTCGTGTACATCGCGGACGTTGTCAACGCGTGGGTCGGCGCGCTGACCAATCCGGCGGCGCACGAGCAGGTGTTCAACCTCGGCACCGGCACCCGGCGGTCGGTCCACGATCTGATCGACGCCGTGCTCGCATCGAGGGGCGTCCGGCGGGCGGACTATGACGTGCGCTACGAGAAGGAGCGGCCGGGCGATCAGCGCCACATGCAGGCCGACGTGGCCAAGATCAGCGCGGCCCTGGGATGGCGGCCGGAGGTGGATTTCGCGGAGGGCATGGCGCGCACGGTGCGCTGGGCCCAGACGCAGGACGGTTGACCGGAGCCAGCGACAGGTCTAAATAGCTTGTGACCGGGGAGGGCCACTTCAGGAGAGCGACATGCGAGTTCTGATCACCGGGGGTGCCGGGTTCATCGGTTGCAACTGCGCGGTGGACCTGCTGTCCCGCGGCGATGAGGTGGTGATCCTGGACAACCTCAGCCGCGCCGGTGCGGACGAGAACCTGCGGTGGGTTCGTACTCGAGGCCAGGTGGAGTTGGTCAAGGCTGACGTGCGAGACGCCGAGGCCGTGGCCCGGGCGGTGGAGCGCCATGCCCCCGACGCGGTGATTCACCTCGCGGCGCAGGTGGCGGTGACGACCTCGGTGGTGGATCCGCGCACCGACTTCGAGATCAACGCCATGGGTACGCTCAACGTGCTGGAGGCCGCGCGGGCGGCGAAGCGGCCTCCGGTGGTGTTGTTCTCCTCCACCAACAAGGTCTACGGCGGCCTGGAAGACCTGCAGTGTGAGCCAGATGGAAGGCGCTATCGCTGCGAGCTGTCCGACGTGGGAATCGACGAGGATCGTGCGCTGGACTTCCACTCGCCCTACGGCTGCAGCAAGGGCGCGGCGGATCAGTATGTGCGCGACTACTGCCGGATCTACGGCCTGCGCACCGTGGTGTTGCGCCAGTCCTGCATCTACGGCAATCGACAGTTTGGCATCGAGGAGCAGGGATGGCTGGCGTGGTTCACGCTGGCCACGCTGATGGGGCGCCCGATCACGATCTACGGCGACGGGATGCAGGTGCGCGACGTGCTGGAGGTCGGTGATCTGGTGCGGCTCTACACGCTGTGTCTCGACAACATCGACGAGGTGAGCGGCAAGATCCTCAACGTGGGCGGGGGGCCGGGCAATGCGATCTCGATCCTGGAGTCGCTGGAGCTGCTGCAGCAGGTGCTGCAGCTGGAGATCCGTCGTACCCACACGGACTGGCGTCCGGGAGACCAGGCGATCTTCATCGCCTGCAACGAGACGGCCAGGCGACTGCTGGACTGGAGTCCCAAGGTCTCCGTGCGCCAGGGGCTGGAGCGGCTCGTGGAGTGGATCCGGCCCAACCTGGAGATGATTCGCGCCAAGGTGGCCTGATGTCGGGTCGCGCTGGTTCTCCCGTCGCCCCGGGTGGCTCACCGGACGAGTGGCGTACCATGGTGCTGCTGCTGGACCCGGAGCCGGCAGGTCTGCACCAGGGGGCCACGCTCGCCGCCATGCTGGGGTGCAAGCTGGAGGTCCACGACGAGCTGGCGCAGCTGTGGCCGATCCTGGCACAGGACCCGGTGCAGCTGGTCCTGGCCGGAGTGTGCCGTTCGAACCTGCGCCGCGTGCAGCAGGTCCGTCGGCTGCTGCCCCGGAGCACGCTGTGCGTGCTGTTTGGACCGGACCTGGCGGACGCTCAGGTGCGCCAGCAGGTGCGTCCAGAGCACGCCGACGCGATGGTGGTCGGCGAGCCCTACGCGACGGTGGCGGCGCTCTTGGCGGGGGCGGAGTCGGGATCCGGGATCCAGGTGGCGGGGGTCGTGTTGCCCGATGGTTCAGGGGAGCCAGCGACGGGCATGCCCCGGGGACCGGTGCGGGATCTGGATCGAATCCCGCCGGGGGACTATGCAGGTGTGCAGCAGCGGGTCGCGCTGCAGCTTCCGATGCACGTGAGCCGCAGCTGCCCGCACCCGCGGCTGTTCAGCTCGCGGCGGCTGTGGGAGCTGCCGGTGCGGCGCATGTCGGTGGATCGGGTTCTGTCCCACATCAGGTTGCATGTGGAGCAGCATGGTGCGCGGCAGCTGCTGTTCGTGGACCAGTGCTTGAATACCAGCACCGAGTGGCTGCTGGAGCTGTGTCACGAGATGGTGCGGCAGCTACAGGGGCAGATCCGGTGGCATGGCAGCGTGTGGCCCGATCCGGCGCTGGATCGCGACGCGGTGCACCTGCTTCGTCGCAGCGGCTGTCGTGGACTGTTCGTCGATCTGCTGAGCGGGTCCGCGGCGGTGCATCAGCGGCTGGCGACCGGTATCGATCCGGTGCAGACCGGACTTCTGGTGCGGCGGTGCCACGCGGAGGGGATCGACGCACGGGTCGATCTGTTGGCGGGCCTTGTGGGCGAGGAGGACGCCGATCGGGTCGCGACCCTGAGCTGGCTCGACCAGCACGCGGCCTGGCTGCGTGGGGTCTCGAGCCTGGGGCCATGTGTGTTGCGTGACGGAGCGCCGCTGCGACGGAGCCCGGACGTGCACCTGCCCGCGGATGGCGATGGTGCAGCCTGGCACGATGGCGGCGAGAACAACGCCAGCCGGCGTATGACCTGGTCCCGCGAGCTGGCTCAGTGGGTGGATTGCCTGGGCTTGTGGAGGAATGCCGATGGGCCGCGGGCGTTCCCCGAGCGATCCACCAGCCGTGGAGTGGTGCCGGGACCAAGGGTCCTGGCCCGGTTGCAGGCCTCGTGTCGCGAGGCTCAGGCCGGGGACGCCGCGTGGCGTGCGGAGCACCTGCTGGATGCGGGCATCTTGCACGGGCGGGAGGCGTTCTGTGGGCCCACGACCCTCGAGCTGGATCCGGAGCCGATGGGGCTCGAAGCCGCGACGCGCGTGCTGCGGCAGGCGGCCGCCCTGGGCACGCGGGAGGTGGTTCTGGCAGGGCCGCGGCAGATGGAGCAAGGCGTGCTCGAGGCGCTGTTGACCGGGGTGCGGTCACTCGAGATGCTGTCGACCCTCCGGGGCCCTGCGAGCCAGTTGCCGGGAGCGGACGGTCGACCCCAGCAGCTGCGGCGACTGAGCGACCTGCTGTGGCGGGTGGAGCTCGAGGCACATGAGCCGCGAGAT